>Ga0310697_10000746_pt1 | contig 41654 bp, 33 predicted proteins | sample 172DNAGHGlowgp2_FD_203883 | JGI IMG/M metagenome (GOLD analysis project Ga0310697, IMG submission 203883) | Sheep rumen microbial communities from Palmerston North, Manawatu-Wanganui, New Zealand - 1728 DNA GHGlow gp2 (v2) (version 2) | ecosystem: Host-associated > Mammals > Digestive system >...
AAGAGAAGATTTAGGAATACCTTTTGCACCTAAGAAAAAGAGGTGATGGTACTGAATAGTCACAACACATGGTTTCTAACCTCCTGTATTCGTAATAATGAGAAATGAAGAAGAAGTAAGTTTGTCCTGTTTTGTGTATGAAGATAATTTTCCTCGATTTTGATGGCGTGATGGATACAGCATACTATGATCATATTCTCAGCAAGAATGGATTACCTGAATGCGATAAGTTTGGAGTTGTTTTTGATCCAGACTGCATTAAGAACCTCAAATATATCATTGACAATACAGGGGCAGATATCGTGGTGTCATCATCGTGGAAGGATTTTATGAGTTATAAAGAGATCTTGGAGATGTGGGAATGTAGGAATTTACCTGGATTTGTAACTGATGTCACGCCTTTTCCGCCTTATAGGCGTAATCGTGGAGATGAGATTGACGCATGGCTTGATGAATGTGATGTAGAATGTCAATATGTGATTATTGATGATCTGGATTCCTACAACTTCAATGAACATCAGATTCCAAGGCTATTAATCGTAAATCCCTTTAATGGGTTGGATGAAGAAACTGCAAAGAGAGCTGTAGCACTATTAAACTCAAACGAATAAGATGAAGAATAAAACAATAAAGATCTGTGTGAGGGGTGTCGCTATTATAGTTGTTGTGTGTCTGGCCTTGATGCTGATATGCAACCAGATTGTGGTGAACAATGCTGAAGGAAAAGTATTCTCTGACATCGATAGCATTAAATATAATAAAGTGGGATTGCTGTTGGGGACCACTCCACAGGCTAGGATTGGACGTATTACGAATTACTTCTTTATCTATCGTATCGATGCGGCAGAGCAGTTGTATAAGGCTGGGAAGATAGAGAAAATATTGATTAGTGGTGATGAGGATAGTCTGGATGGAGTCAATGAGACGGAGTGCATGAGGGATTCGTTGGTGGCTCGTGGTGTGCCTGCGAGTGCTATCATTCTGGATGGTAAGGGCTATAGGACGATAAACTCTGTTATCAATGCCTATAAAGTGTATGGGTTGAAGAGTTTTACCATCATCTCGCAGAAGTTCCACAACGAGCGAGCCATCTATCAGGCAGAACATCTTGGGCTGAATGTGGAGAACCTGCAGGCGTATAATGCAAATATGCCTAAGTCGAGACGGGCATTCCTTACCACTATTCGAGAGTACTTCGCAAGAGTGAAGATGTTTATGGATATTCTAACTAATAAAGTCCCAGAATCCAGTGACTCAAAAACCATAGATTCGTTCTTTGGTAAGCATATTGTCATCAACAATTCCAGGATGACATGGGACTGGTACCTGTCATATTGAGAACTACCTCAAACAGCATTACACCTCACAAGGCGTTGATAAGATACTATCCCCACTAATGAAGAATGTACCATATCGTTTCCTATCGCCTTGGATAAAGTATACCACCGACGAAGAAGTTATCGAAAAGTCGTGTTCTAAGAGTTTTAATGGATTATATGCTATTTACTCCAAGTATATTGTTCTTGATGAAGAGTGGTGGGATTATATAAATGAGCATTATTGGGAAGTATGTGACTTCTCGTTACGCTCATTTGTTACCTATCTGAAAAAATATAATAGCGACATCAAGCTGGTGAAACTAATGACCACAGGATGGAGCTTTGTAAAGTATTAAGAACCAGTATAGAATGATGGAACACCAAATCGACATCAGCCCGAGGAAGCGGCAGCTGAGATGTCAGGGGACTGACACCTGACATCAAATTCAGCCTGATGTGCAAATTATTCCGCTATTATTTGTGTGGAACAAAGATTTTTGCTATTTTTGCATTGTCAATAACTAAAACGAAATAATTATGGCATACAAACCTTGGGAAGTTCAAGAGAAACTCTGGAAAGAAAAATGTAAGTGGGGAGGCACTCAGAATAAGGCTTTCCTGGTGGATCGTATGGCAAAGAGTACGGGAAAATCGGTGGTAGAAACGCTTCGCGATTTAGATCTGGCTGAAAAATCGGGCATGGTACGAACCAATCCAGACGGCTCGGTGGAGATAAAATAGCATTCTCTTGGTGGCGTGTGGTAAAAGGCATGAGCCGGTATATGGAGAATAACGATGAAGAAGGGATATCAAAAAACGACCGTGAAAAAATAGCAAAAGATTTGGAATTACTAGGAAAAGTTCGTATCTTTGCAGCAAACTTAAAAGAAAGATGAACGATGACATATTTGAATCAGTTTCACAAAGAGGCCGTGGAGAGGAAATTGCGGAAAATAGAAGAATCTATGAAGTCGCCGATGAACTCTCTAGACGCTGCCAATTATATGAAGCACAATTTCGAGATGGCCAAGAACATGTAAGCCGTTTTGAAATTGAGCAGCGTGTTGCGGAGCAATATGCCAAGGATAATGGCATATGGATTCCTATGGATGAGGTGTTCGAATTGGGTGTGCCTGGTCCAAGTGGAAATGAGAACGATACCTATGTTTCTAACGACATCGTTTATAAAGTCAACAACTTGCTGAATAGTGGCAGCATTCTTAAGCTACTGTATAAAATATCATGGCATAACATCTTGTTTTATGACACATATTATTCGTTTTATGGCTTCACCGGATTCGAGGGTCGCACCATTATGCCTATTCTTCAACAGCGTTTGGTGAAAAATGCAACATTGGCAACTCCAATAGAAATTGACACCTACATGGCAGCCATTGGTTTTATCAAGCTGAATAATGAGGGACGATATGCAAATGCCGATTTTGAAGTATGGGATTTGGTGCCTCGTAATGTGTTGGTTGACAAAGATGGTGACATGTTTGTCGTTGATGCCGAAATAAAAACTCTTTGATTTTTTTTGCTTTTATTTGCAGAAAATTGGTAATGGTTCATGGTTAAAGGTTCATGGTTCATGGTTAATGGTGAAAGATTAGAGGGAAGAGGGAACTTATAAGAAATTCTTACTTAACTTTCGCAAGCTCTGCTTGCCTTGTAGATAGAAGGAGATAGAAGAAGATAGAGGAAGATAAAAGACGATGGTGAGTACCAATCGTCCATTAAAAAGAGTTCCACGATTTGTTCGTGGAACTCTTTTGCGGAGAGAGAGGGATTCGAACCCCCGGTACCTCTCGGTACGGTAGTTTTCAAGACTACTGTAATCGACCACTCTACCATCTCTCCTGAGGGTGACAAAATCAGTGCGAGCCGAATGCAGAAAACTTGTTTTTTGCTGAGGCGAAGCCTGATTTCGCAGGCGATTCCTTGAAATCGGCTGCAAAGGTACAAAAAAAATTAAAGATTAAACATTAATCATTAAAAATTTTTGTGATTTTAACTATTATTTGTACTTTTGTACCATGATTTATCCGCAGAACTACGAACAGAAGATCGGATTCGACGAAATACGGCGCATGCTGAAGGAGCATTGCCAGAGCTCGTTGGGGCAGGAGAGGGTCGACGAAATTGCCTTCTCGGCCGATGCCGACGTGGTGAACGAGCAGCTGGCTCAGGTGCGCGAAATGCGTCGGCTGATGCAGGCTCAGGAGAAGCCCGAGATGAACTATTTCTTCGATGTTCGTGAGTCGGTGGCCCGAATCCGTCTGGAGAATACGCATCTGGAAGAAGAAGAATTGTGGGACCTGCGCCGTTCGTTGGAGACGATCGGGAAAATCGTGGTTTTTTTGAAGCCTAACCCAAACCCTTCCCAAAGGGAAGGGCTTTCAGGCAGCAGTAGAGGTGACCAGGCCCCCATCCCTTCGGGAGGGGACGGGGGTGGGCCTTATCCTGCTCTTTATAGGCTAAGTGAGGACGTGCAGACGTTCCCGGCGATGATTCGTCGCATTGACTCCATTCTGGATAAGTTCGGACGTATCAAGGATTCGGCAACGATGACGCTGGCGGGTATCCGTCACGACATGGAGCAGATGGCAGGCTCGATCTCGCGAACCCTATATACGATATTGCACGCGGCCCAGCGAGAGGGTTTGGTGGCGCAGGACACGGCACCGACACTGCGCGACGGACGACTCATGATACCTGTAGCTCCAGGACTGAAGCGCAAAATCAACGGTATCGTACACGACGAGTCGGCAACGGGAAAGACGGTATTCATTGAACCGGCCGAAGTGGTGGAGGCGAACAACAAGGTGCGTGAGTTGGAAGCCGCCGAACGCAGGGAGATTGTCCGCATTCTGACGGTGTTCTCGGACGAGTTGCGCCCCCATGTGCAGGACGTGCTGGACTCGTACCGTTTCCTGGCTCAGATAGACCTGATTCGTGCCAAGGCAGAGATGGCCGAGGCGATGCAGGCCTTTGAACCTGAGGTGAAAGCCGAACCCACGATGGACTGGATTCGCGCCATTCACCCGTTATTACAGCGATCATTGGCCAAGCAAGATAAAAAAGTAGTGCCGTTAGACATCATGCTGACGAAGGACAAGCGCCTGCTGATTATCTCAGGTCCGAATGCTGGCGGTAAGTCGGTATGTCTGAAGACGGTGGGACTGTTGCAGTATATGTTGCAATGCGGGCTGCCGATACCCGTGGGTGACCGCTCGACGGTGGGCGTGTTCCGCAACATCATGATTGACATCGGCGACGAGCAGTCGATAGCCGACGATTTGTCGACCTATTCGAGCCATCTGCTGAACATGAAGAACATGATGAAGCAGGCCGACGCGCATACCTTATTGTTAATAGACGAGTTTGGCGGCGGTACGGAGCCTGCCATCGGTGGAGCGATAGCAGAGGCCGTGCTGAAGCAGTTCTGGAAGAAGCAGGCCTTTGGCGTCATCACCACCCACTATCAGAATCTGAAGCATTTTGCCGAAGACCACCCCGGCGTGGTGAACGGCGCGATGCTTTACGATCGTCATCAGATGCAGGCGCTGTTCCAGTTGTCGATTGGTCAGCCGGGTTCGAGTTTTGCCATAGAGATAGCGCGCAAAACCGGTATCCCTGAGGAAGTTATCAATGATGCCTCGGAGATAGTCGGTTCGGATTATATCCAGAGCGATAAGTACCTGCAGGACATTGTTCGCGACAAGCGCTACTGGGAAGGCAAGCGTCAGACTATTCACCAGCATGAGAAACGGTTGGAGGCCACTGGCGAGAAGCTGGATGCCAGTCTGGAAGAGATAGAACGCGAGCGCAAGGCCATTCTGAACCGTGCCAAAGCGCAGGCTGAAGAGCTGTTGGCCGAGGCGAACCGCAAGATAGAAAATGCCATCCGAGAAATCAAGGAGGCACAGGCCGAGAAGGAACAGACGCGACTGATTCGAGAGGAGTTGCAGGAGTTCCGTGAGCAGGTGCATAACGACGATACGCGCGGACTGATGAGCGAAGAGGACTTCGCCCGTAAGCTGCAACAGATGCAGGAGCGCAAGGCCCGCAAGGAAAAGCGTAAAGCTGAGAAGCAAATGAGAAATGAGAAAGGAGAAATGAGAAATGCAAATGGAGAAATGAAAAATGGCGAAGCCAGTCATTCCTCATTCCTCACTCCTCATTCCTCATTTAAAAAGGGTGACACCGTCCGCATCAAGGGTACGAACAGCGTCGGCGAGATAGAAGCCATTCAGGGAAAACAGGTGACAGTCATCTTTGGCGGATTGCGCAGCAAGGTCAAGTTGGAGCAACTTGAGCGTTGCTCGCAAATGAGAAATGAGAAAGGAGAAATGAGAAATGCAGCTGACAAGTACGCCCATCTGGCCATTCAGACGTCGCATGTGACGCGTGCCACGATGGAAGACCGTCGTCAGAATTTCCATCAGGACCTGGATGTGAGGGGTATGCGTGGCGACGAGGCCATTGACACCGTGATGCACTTCATTGACGACGCCATTCTGATTGGACTGAGCCGCGTGCGCATCCTGCACGGCACGGGATCGGGCATTCTGCGCCAGCTGATCCGCCAGTATCTGCATACCGTTCCGAACGTAAAAAATGCCCGCGACGAACATGTTCAGTTCGGTGGTGCGGGCATTACTGTAGTCGATTTGGATTGATTAGCGCCGACTGCGCTGAATCATCGTACGAATCTTACTGTTATATTTCGTTGCAGCCACGAGTTCCTCGATGGTCAGATGCATGCGATACTGCCAGCGGTTGTACGGGTCGCTGGGCACGTTGATGCGCTCGTCCTGCGGATTCTTGCTGCGTAGCTCGCTGTCCATTGCGAGCCAATCTTGCAACGACAGCAGGCACAGCATCGAGGGACAATACAGGTGGCGGGCAATGATTTCCTCGGCCAGATGGGCGGGCAGCTGTTCAGGCGCGCGACCTTCCTTTTGCAACATGGTGACATAGAACCGCTGACGGCGCTCGGGGCTTTCCTGCCACCAGAGGCGCAACGGAGCCATGTCGTGCGTTGAAATGGTACATACCGAGCGGATGGGGTTGGCGTCGAGATGGGCAAACTCGAAACCTTGCTGCTTGGGCATCTGCTGGATTTCCAACGTGAGGATGCGCAACTGGTCCAGTACGGGCTCTACGCAGTCGGGCAACATGCCGAGGTCCTCGCCACAAACCAACATGCGCGTCTCTTTCAGGATTTCCGGCAGACGCTTCAAGGCCTGCTGCCCCCAGAAGAACGAGTGGCGCTGGTAGAAATAGTTGTTGTAGAGTCGCAGGAAGGCATCCTTCTCCTCGCCAGTCAGCACGTCGAACACGGGTTCGTTGACGATGCCGATGCGCGGATGATACATGTCGGCTTCGTAGGGGTCTTCGACGAAGAGCACGTCGCAAACGAGGCGCATCAGTCCGTCGCGAATCCAGAGGCTGTTCTCGTCGCGTCGCTCGGCAAAGTAGTCGCTAATCTTGCGCTGCGACGAGAACTCATCGCGCGGGTCGTACAGATTATAGGCCTTGCGGACGAGGAAGTTTTCACGAACGTATTGCGCATGAATGCCGAAGAGCTTGTCGATGAGACGGTCGTTGATGAACGGGCGCGTGTAGAGCTCTTTGCGGAAGGGCAGTCCGAAGTATTCTATCTCGGCAACGGTCAGTGGCAGCGAGGGCGAGAAATGTCCCAGCACGCCGTCGACGGCATCGGCAGGAATCTCCCAGATGCGGAAGAAACCCAGCACGTGGTCGATGCGCAGGGCGTCGAAATACTGCTCCATGTGGTGCAGTCGGCGACGGAACCATTTGACCAGTTCCGGTCCCCAATGGTAGGTGGGGAATCCCCAGTTCTGACCTTGCCGTGAGAAAACGTCGGGCGGTGCACCGGTGGTCGTCTCCATGTTGAACAGCTCCGGATGCTGTCGCGTCTCCACGCTGTCGCGACTGACGCCGATGGGCAGATCGCCCTTCAGCACAACGCCCTTCGAACGGGCATAGTCGGCAGCGGCCTTCAGCTGCGTGTGCAGCAGATATTGCACGAAACAGGTGTAATCCGCTGTAATCGTCGTCATCTGATTATGCTCGATAATCTTGGCTTTGCGCCATTCAGCGTAAGGCTTCAGCCAGTCTTCATTGTCAGCGACAAATGATTTATAATCAGCTGATTCCAGCGTTTTCTTGCCCTGTTCCTCGAAGAGCGCCATGAGGTATTCGTTCTTCACACGGTCGACGGCTTCGTAGTCGCTATAAGACAGCGCGTTGAGTTCCTGACGGCGGCGCTTGAACTGCGTCATAGCCGTCTTGGAACGCAAGGCACCTGCGGCCTCCAGGTCCACATAATGTGGATGAAGAGCGCAGGTGCTGATGATGTTGTATGGGTAGGAATCGTGCCAGTGGCCGTCGGTTGTGGTGTCGTTGACGGGCAGCAGTTGTATGACCTTCATACCCGTCTCGGCGGCCCAATCGACCATTCGTCGCAAATCGCCGAAGTCGCCAACGCCATACGACTGTTTGCTGCGTAGCGAGAAGACGGGAATGACCACGCCTGCCGCTCGCCACGTTTCTTCGGGCAGTCGCAGATGGCCTCCGTGCAGTACCAGCACTTGTCCTTCGGGAATCTCCTGTGACAAGCCGTCTGGAGCACAGACTGGTACCACGCGGTTGTCGCCTTCCTCCCAATGTTGCAATTCGTGGGTCTTGGAGTCTACCACCACATATTTATACTCTATCGGCAACATCCACCCCTGGGCATTCACGGTGAGCAGCCACTCGCCCTCGCCGGCATATTCCATCTTCTGATAGCGGCTGGGACTCCACGAACCTATGGCAGGATGACTGCCGCAGACGGCCACGCATTGGCCTTGCTTCAGCTGTGGTGCCGAGACGCGGAACATGATGGTGCGACGGAACAAGGGTAGGGGTTTGGCTTCCGCCCGTTCGTCGTGCTGACGGCCCATCGTGGTGAGATAAGCTGCAGAGTAGAGGTGCAGGGGCAAAGGACGGTCGCGCCACTGGTCGGGGAAGATATAGTCCTTCGAGGCATCGAACGGGTAGATGCGCGGCACCATGTCCCATTCGCGGCGCAGCACGTCGCCATCGCCGTTTTCCACCTGGTAGGCATAGCTGATGTGCGACAGGGGATGGTGGCGGCTCATGAGAGCGGCCGTTTCCAGCGTCCACAGCTCACCGTCGTCGGTCTGCATGAGCAGGTTCTGGTGACGCACGGTGCCATCCTGACAGTGGTAGTCGATGGCGACATGCAGGCTTTCGCCCCATGCGGTGTTGTAATGTATGGTAAACTTCAGTTTCATCTTGTTTGATTAGTCTTGCAGTGCTACGGCGAAGTATGCTTTCTTACCGGTAGGCATCATGCCCTGGATGTAAAGCACGGGCTCCTTCGACGTCGAAGCAGTCTTCACGGCTTCCTGCAGGTCTTCGATGGTCTTGATGGCCTCGTCGTTCACACGCTGGATGATGAATCCCTGGGGCACGCCGGCTTCCTTCAGTTTACCGCCGTTCACCTTGGTGACTTGCAGACCATAGCCGATGTTCAGCTGTTCCTTCTGCGAATCGGTGATGGCACGGAACTGAGCACCCAGCACGTCGAGGTCGGCGTTCTTCACCACCTTCGTGTTGCCCTGTTCGTTCTTCAGCGTCAGTGTGGCAGTCTTCTCCTTTTTATTACGCATGAAGGTTACCTTTACCTGTTCGCCGGGACGCTTCTGGGCCAGAATACCCTGCAGGTCACCCATGGTCTTCACCTTCTGTCCGTCGACGGCGGTGATAACGTCTTCATTCTCCAGTCCGGCATCAGAGGCAGCACCGTCTTCAACAACCTTGTCGATGCGCACACCTTCCATCGTACCGTAGTCCTTCACTTCCTTCTCCTGATCCTTCATGGCGTCCACGTAGTCCTTCACGCTGCCGCCCTGAATGCCAATCATGGCGCGCTGGTAGGTTCCATACTTCTTGAAGTCGTCGACAGCCTTCTTCACGATAGTCGTGGGAATGGCAAATCCGTAGCCGATATTCGAACCGGTGGGCGAAGCCAGCATGGCGTTGATACCAATCAGTTCACCACGCGTATTGACCAGTGCACCGCCCGAGTTACCCTGATTGATGGCAGCATCGGTCTGAATCATCGAGGTAATACCACCGGTAGCCATCGAACGGGCCTTGGCCGAGACGATACCGGCAGTCACCGTGTTGTTCAGTCCGAGGGGATTACCCACGGCCAGCACCCATTCACCGACCTTCACGTCGTCCGAGTTGGCAATGACGATGGCAGGCAGATTCTTGGCGTCAATCTTGATGAGTGCCAAGTCGGTAGCCTTGTCGGCACCGATGATGCGGGCTGAATATTCCTTTGAGTTCTCGTTCAGCGTCACCGTCAGCTCGTCGGCACCGTCGACCACGTGGTTGTTGGTGACAATGTATCCGTCGGCAGAGATGATGACACCCGAGCCTGCTGCGGCACGTTTCGGAGTCTGCACCTGGCGCTTGCGGCTGTTGCCGTTATTGCCCTGTCCGCGTCCGAAGAAACCGCCGAAGGGGTCAGAGAAGAAGTCCTCGAAGGGATCGCTGTATTCTACTGTCTGTACCTTGGAATTAATGACGGATTTGATGTACACTACTGCGGGCAGCGACTTCTCGGCTGCGTAAGTCAAATCAACGGGTTGTCCTGGTGCTGACGTGGCTGCTGCGGGAGCGGCCTGAGTCTGGTTGCACGATGCTGTTGAGAATGCGATGACCAAGAGATACATGGCCGGCATCAAACTCTTTACAATCTTTTTCATGTTACTTTTCTTTATTAATTATATGTGTTAAATGTGTTGCGTTTGTCGTTTCGCAGTGCAAATATAGGGTCAAAAATTGGATTTCTGACAATTTGTCACGAAAAATTGTCGCAATTTAACACTTTGTCCCCAGTAGTTAACGGCCGTTAGAAATTAACGCTTGAAATGTGAAAAGACTGACAAAATTAACCATTCCGTCAGTCTTTAGTTGTCATATTGCAATTATTGTTGCGTTATCGTGCTGATACATATTTGTGCAGCGTCTTGCGGACGGCACCAGGACCAGCGAAGAGCTCTTTCACCATGCCTTCAATCTGTTCGCCAAGACCAGCCTCGTAGAGGTCGAGTGCGAAGATGTCCTTGCGACTATACAGCTGTTTCAGACAGCTCCAGTCCTGATCGGGCTTGCCGATTTCCAGCGGTGCCACAATGGCCTGCAGTTCGTCGAGCATCGGGTCGGGAGAGCAGTCGAAGGGTGTTCCGTCGTCCTTGATACCCTTCAGGTAGCGGGCATAGCCGGCCAGCGTCAGGGGAATGAGTATGAGGTTCGACTTGTCGAGACCACGGGTCACATACTTCTTCAGCGTCTCGCCAAAGCGGATGGGCAGCTTCTGGCTGGTATCCATCGCAATGCGCTGGGGAGCGTCGGGCATGAAGGGATTGGGCAGACGGCGGTTGATGACGGCACCGATGAACTCGTAGGGGTTCAGCACACCTGGATCGACGACCACGGGCATGGCCTCGATGTATCCTAATTTCTGTACGAACGGACGCAAGTCTTCGTCTGCCATCTCTGCTGAGATAAGTGTGTAGCCCAGCATGCAGCCGTAGATGGACATTGCCGTGTGCAGCGGATTCAGACACGTTGTCACCTTCATGGTCTCCACCTTGTCGACCGTCTCGCGGGTGGTGTAGAGTGCACCGCCCAAATCGAGTGGGGGACGGCCGTTGGTGTAGTTGTCCTCGATGACCAGATACTGCACCTCCTCGGCATTCACGAAGGGAGCGGTGAAGGTGTGTTTCTCGGTCTCGATATAGTTGTTGTCCTCGAAACCATCCTTGGCCAGCAGCTCCTTCACCTTCTCGTGGGGACGCGGGGTAATCTTGTCAATCATCGACCAGGGGAAGGTGATTTTCTTCTCATCCTTCAGATAGGCGAGGAAGGCCTCGGGAACGAGCCCGTCCTTCACCCAGCGCTCGGCATAGGCCATGACGCCAGCCTTCACCTTGTCGCCGTTGTGCGAGCAGTTGTCCATACTCTGCACCGTCAGAGGCAGCTGTCCGGCATTGAAGCGCTCGAGCAGCAGGGCACAGACCTTACCCATAGCGAATACGGGCTTGAGTCCGCGAGCCAGGTCGGCTTCGTTATAGGTGTAACCCTTCTCGGTGATGGTAAACGAAATCATTTGGAGTGAAGGATTGCGGAAAATCTCTACCAGACGCTGCCAGTCCTCAAACTGCGGATCGGCCTTCAGCGCTTCCGTCACACTGGCGATAACCTTCTTCTCGATGTTGCCGTCGGAGCAAAGGCTGACCGATAGCGAGAGGTTCTGATACGGTGCGTAGGCTTTGTCGATAACTTCGAAGTCGAATGTCTCAGCCACGATGACACCACGGTCGTATTTGCCCGTATTCAGCGCATCGTTCAGGATGGCTGCGGGGAAGGCACGGAAGATGTTTCCTCCGCCAAAGTGCACCCAGGTGGGTTCCTTGGCAGTCTTTTCACGCAAAGCCTTGATGTCAAACTTCGGGAGCTGGTAGCCTTTTTGCTCCCACTCTGCGGCGTTAAACTGGCCGTTCAGTATTTCATTCAGTCTCATATTTTGTAGGATGTTTTAATGTTTTCTGTTGCAAAGGTACGAATTAGCAATCAAAAAGCCAAAAAAAATTAGACTTTTATGGTCGCATTGTTTGGTAATATCCTTTATTCTTTGTACTTTTGCAGAAAGTTTTTAAAAAAAGAGAAAAAAATGATTTCATTTTCTTTGAGCCTTGTTGCTCTTGTGTTGGGTTATCTGCTTTATGGCCGTTTCGTGGAACGCGTATTCGGACCAGATGACCGTGTGACGCCCGCTATAGCAAAAGCCGATGGTGTCGACTATTTGGTGCTTCCTTCCTGGAAGATTTTCATGATTCAGTTCTTGAACATTGCTGGCACAGGTCCTATCTTCGGTGCCATCATGGGTGCGATGTTTGGTCCTGCAGCTTATCTCTGGATTGTGCTGGGTTGTATCTTCGCCGGATCTGTTCACGATTATTTCTCCGGCATGCTGTCTATGCGTCACGAAGGCGCTAACCAGCCAGAGATTATCGGTAGATATCTGGGCAATACCACCAAGCAGATTATGCTGGTGTTTACGGTATTTCTGCTGATGATGGTCGGTGCGGTGTTTGTGTTCAGTCCCGCCAAGATCCTAGGCGACATGTGGGAACCGGCTGCCATCGTGGAGAGCGCAGGACAATACACCTTCTGGATTATCGTCATCTTCATCTATTATATTATAGCCACGATGCTGCCTATCGATAAAATTATCGGTAAAGTATATCCCTTGTTTGCCTTCTCGCTGCTCTTCATGGCTGCCGCCCTTACGGTGGCGCTGTTTGTAAAGTGGCCGTCTATCCCCGAAATCTGGGAAGGACTGAGCACAGAGGCCATGACGCCGAAGAACATCTTCCCATGCCTGTTTATCACCATCGCCTGTGGTGCTATCAGTGGTTTCCATGCCACCCAGAGCCCTTTGATGGCCCGTTGTCTGAAGAGCGAACACATCGGACGTCCTATCTTCTACGGTGCTATGATTACCGAGGGCGTCGTTGCATTGATATGGGCTACTGTAGCCATGTATTTCTTCTATAACGACCCCACGCCAGGCTATCAGTTGGTAGCAGGAGGACAGGGTGTCGTGAAGGATGCTCCTTCTATTGTCAATGTGATTTGCAACGATTGGTTGGGCGTGTTCGGTGGTATTCTGGCTTTGCTGGGCGTTGTAGCTGCACCTATCACCAGCGGTGATACGGCTTTACGCTCATGCCGTCTTATCATTGCCGACTTCGTGAAGTTGGAGCAGAAGTCTATCAGCAAGCGCCTGTATATCTGTATTCCGCTGTTTGCAGCTGTCATCGCCCTGCTCATCTGGCAGATGTCCGACAAGGAGGGCTTCGGTAAGATCTGGAGCTGGTTCGGATGGAGCAACCAGACACTCTCAGTATTTATGCTGTGGGCTGTAACGGTTTATCTGGTTCGCCAAAAGAAACCATACGTCATCACATTGATTCCTGCTATCTTTATGACGATAGTTTGCACCACGTTCCTGTTGAGCGAGCAGATATTCAGCCTCGAGTTCTCGTATGCGCTGATCATCGCTGCTGTTACGGGCGTTGTGGCCATTTTATGGTTCACGCTGTGGTATCGTAAAAATAAGAACAATAAATAATTAGTTACTATGAAGAAAATTGCATTTTTAGTCGTTGCGCTGGTAATGTCTGTTGCTGCCAACGCTCAGTTTGAACAAGGTAAGGGCTATATCGGTGCCTCTATGTCGGGGCTTGACATCAGCAACCAGACCAAAGAATTCCATTTTGGACTCGATGCCAAGTTGGGTTATATGTTCCAGGATAATCTGATGGCTCTCGGTGAAATAGGCTGGGACCATTGGGACAAGACTGGCGACAACTTCATGATTGGTGCGGGAGCCCGCTATTATATCGTACAGAATGGCTTGTTTCTGGGTGCAGGCCTGAAGTATAAGCACGCTAAGAATTATAACGACCTGCTACCCAATGTGCAGTTAGGCTATGCTTTCTTCCTAGGACGTACGGTAACGTTGGAACCCGAACTCTATTTCGACATTTCGACCAAGAAGTTTGACTACACTTGTTATGGCCTGCGTGTAGGCATCGGCATTTATCTGTTTAAGGACCAATACAAGATTAAATAGTTTAGAGTTTAGAGTTTAGAGTTTAAAGTTTAAAGACAATGGGCTTATGTTAAGTATTGATTTCTACAGACCTAACTATGACATGGATGTCAAAGAACTGGTTGACAGACTGATTGACTTGTCGTTTGCCGAGGATATCGGTGATGGTGACCACACCACGTTGTGCTGTATTCCTGAGGATGCTATGGGTAAGAGTCATCTGCTGATTAAGGAAGACGGCATTTTGGCAGGCGTAGAGGTTGCCAAGGAAGTGTTCCATCGCTTTGACCCTGAGATGCAGGTCGAAGTGCTGATGGGCGACGGAAGTCGTGTAAAGAAGGGCGACATTGCGATGGTCGTTACGGGCAAGGTCCGTTCGCTGTTGCAGACTGAGCGTCTGATGTTGAACATCATGCAGCGCATGAGTGGTATTGCCACCATGACGGACAAGTATGTGCAGCATCTGAAAGGTACCAAGACCCGCGTGCTGGATACCCGCAAGACGACTCCCGGATTGCGTATGCTGGAGAAGCAGGCTGTGAAGATTGGAGGTGGTTGCAACCATCGCATCGGACTCTTCGACATGATTCTGCTGAAGGACAACCATGTGGATTTCGCTGGCGGTATTGTCAACGCCATTGACCGCTGCCACAAGTATTTGAATGAGAAAGGCCTGGATTTGAAGATTGAAATCGAGGTACGTTCGTTCGACGAGTTGCAGCAGGTGTTAGATCATGGCGGTGTGGACCGTATCATGCTCGACAACTTCAGTGTGCCCGATACGAAGAAGGCTGTGGATATCATTGCCGGACGTTACGAGACGGAATCGTCGGGTGGCATCACGTTCGATACCATCCGCGACTATGCCGAGCAAGGTGTCGACTTCATCTCTGTGGGTGCGTTGACTCACTCAGTGAAGGGACTGGATATGAGTTTTAAGGCATGTTAAGACTCGCGTTCCTTTCATGCTGTTTTCTATTACTGGCAGGCTGTGGTCAAGAGACTGAGCCTGTCAGTACTTATGACGTAGACTATGTTCCGCCAGTAGACTACGAAATAGTTTTGGCGGGTAATTTCGGAGAACCTCGTCCTTGGCATTTTCATGGCGGTTTGGACGTTAAGACCGGTAATGTCGAGGGGAAACAAATCTTCTCTATTGCCGACGGCTATGTGAGTCGTGTCACCGTGAATATGTATGGTTTTGGCAATGCCATCTATGTCAGTCATCCTGATGGAATGACTAGCGTCTATTGCCATTTGAAGCGTTTTGCCGATAAGTACGAACAACAGCTACAGCGAACGGGAATACACGATACGTTGTCATTGGTTTTCCCAGCGGATCAGTTTCCTGTTAAAGGTGGCGATTTGATAGCCATTAGTGGTAATACCGGCCATTCCACGGGTCCTCACCTGCATCTGGAACTGCACGATACCAAAACGTGGGTGATGGTGGATCCGATGGAGAAACTGGCTCGTTTCATTCCTGACACAGTAGCACCGCAGGCACATTCCTTCATGGCTGTTCCGCAAGGAAATGAAGGGCTGTTTAATGGAGGATATACGAAGCAGACATTCGGTTTCGGACAGCCTGATGTTAAAGTTCAAAGTTCAAAGCTTAAAGTTCAAAGAGAGTTTACTGCATGGGGCAGGGTAGGGTTCGCTCTGTGGGCTGACGACTATTCAGAAGCGACCTATAATCATTATGGTGTGCGATACACCCAGTTGCTGGTTGATGGGCACGAAGTGTTCCGTTCCGATGTGACAGGAATTCCCGTGAGTTGTCAGCCGGAGGTAAACCAATGGGGCGACTACGACCATTGGCGCCATACGCACATCTGGTATATGAAATCGTATCGCGAGCCGGGCATGCGTCTGCCCATCTTGCACACGGACTTTAGTCAGGGAATCGTCAATTTCAACGAAGAGCGCCCCTATCATTTGACGTATATTCTTCGCGACTATCAGGGTAATCAGTCGCAATATGACTTTACGGTTCAGGGCGTCCGCGATGCACGAATCAAGAACCTGCAGCCCCGTTGCCAGTTACTCAACAATTATCTGCTCTTCGACCAGTGCCTGTGGCCGCTTTACACTCGGAAACGAATGTAGGAACGGTCATCGAAAGAATTGAAGTCAGGATGGAATCCCTTGGTGGCCTGAAAGTCAGGACCGATATTCAAAGGATCTTTCTTGCGTTGCTGTTGCAACAGTTGTTCGCTCTCGGCCAGCGTCGGACGCAGGAAGGGATATCCGTCGGAAGCGAGCACAATTTCCTGTGGCTGGAAATCGAGCGTGATAACTTTTACATGTTGGCGGGGAATATGAAACCCGTCGATGACGCTGTATGTGATGTTCTGTTCCTTCATGGTCTGGATCATGTGTGGTATGATGAGCGGACGGGCAGTGTCGTTGCTCAGCAATTCTTCTTGGCTGATGCCTTGGTCTAACAACTTCTTCATCTCGTCGGCACGTTGTGCTGCAAGCATGGCTTCGGCAGGCTTGGGATTGTCGATATATTGGTTGCCCACCAGACAATGGCAGTCGCCAACAAGCCATATCTCACGGGAAACGCGGCTGAAGACGACGGCAGAACAAGTGAGACGGTCTTCAGGATGTTCGGTCAGACGGGGTAGCATCGACTTTTTGTAATGCTTGCGGATGCAGGTCGTCACACCTCGCAGAAACATTTCGCAAGTCGTAGTTTTAGGCATAGAACGAACGTATTTGCTGACCAGCTGCATGGCATAGCGCCCGTTGCTTTGGAACATGCTATGCCGATAATCTGACTTGGAAGTGCTGCCGTCGATCACGGCTATGAAGTCATTTCTTACGACGATTCCGTCCTCGCTTTTCTTCTTTGGGTTCTTCGCGACGTTGCTTTGTTCGATAATCTCCATGTTGTTGTTTGTCTTTATACCAGAAGAAATATTGGCGCTGGGCCAGTTTCTCCTGCTGACTCTTGGCGGTGGTGACAGGTTCCAGCGTGTAGGGATCATAACCCGTATAGAACATCTCGGTAGAAACAGTCATGGGGGTAGGCGTAAAGTCCTGTACCTGTTCTAACTTGTAGCCCATCTTTCGCGTCAGATTGGCTAATTCGGCCATATCGGCTTCGGTACATCCGGGGTGACTGCTGATGAAATAAGGGATGAGTTGTTGGCGCAGGCCTTCTTCGCGATTGATGCGGTCGAAGATGCGTTTGAATTCATAGAACTGCTGGAACGATGGTTTCCGCATCAAGTGCAACACGCGGTCGCTGGTATGTTCCGGCGCCACCTTCAGTCGTCCACTGACGTGACGGGTAATCAGTTCACGGGTATATTCCATCGCAGCACGATTGGCTTTCTCGTCTTTACTCTTATAGAGCAGCAGGTCGTAGCGTACACCACTTCCGATGAAACTCTTCTTGACTTCAGGCAATGCATCGACGGCGTGATATATATCGAGCAGCTTGGAATGATCTGTATTAAGATTCGGACAAATCTGAGGCTGTATGCAACTTGGACGCTTGCATTTCTCGCAGGCGTTGAGGTTGCGTCCGTGCATGCCGTACATGTTAGCAGAAGGTCCTCCTAGGTCGGAGAGATAACCCTTGAAGTCGTCCATCTGTGTTACTTGCTTCACCTCTTTCAGAATGCTTTCCTTCGAGCGACAAGTAATGAACTTACCTTGGTGGGCAGAGATGGTACAGAACGAACAGCCTCCGAAACAGCCGCGATGAATGTTCACCGAGTGGCGAATCATTTCGTAGGCGGGAATGCGCTTGCCTTTATATTTAAGATGAGGTACGCGCGTATAGGTAAGGTCGAACGAAGCATCCAACTCCTCTGTCGTCATAGGCGGATAGGGCGGATTTACGGCCACATAGCTGTGCCCAGTCTTCTGCAACAGCCGCTGGGCATGCATCATGTTCGACTGTTCCTCAATATGTCGGAAATTCTCTGCCTGCGCACGTTTGTTCTTCAGGCATTCTTCGTAGGAATGGAGAACGATGTCATCGGCAGTAGGCGTGATGTCGGAGGAGATATAAACCGTCTGGGGAATGTCGTGAATCTGATGGATGTCTTCTCCTTCGTCCAGGCGGCGGGCCAACTCCAAAATAGGCTTTTCGCCCATGCCGTACATAATGATGTCGGCAGGAGCATCGCACAGGATACAAGGCCGCAGACGGTCTTGCCAATAGTCGTAATGTGCCAGACGGCGCAACGATGCTTCAATGCCACCAAGAATGATGGGAACATCGGGATAGAGTTCGCGCAGAATCTTCGAATAGACAATCGTGGGGTATTCCGGTCGCAAGTCGTGACGTCCGTCAGGACTATAGGCATCTTCTGAACGTAATCGGCGATTGGCTGTGTATTTGTTAACCATTGAGTCCATACAGCCAGGAGAGATACCGAAGAACAGACGCGGCTTTCCCAACTTTTTGAAATCGCGGTAGTCGCCGTGCCAGTCTGGCTGGGGAACAATAGCCACGCGATAGCCTGCGGCCTCGAGGGTACGCCCGATGACGGCAGCACCAAACGACGGATGGTCCACATAGGCATCGCCCGAGAACAGGATGATGTCCAGTTCATCCCATCCCCGCAGCTCCAACTCCTTTTTCGTCGTTGGCAGGAAATCCGTCAGCCGATATTCCAACTCTTAACTCTTAATTTTCAACTCTAAATTCTAATCTCTAAACTCTCAACTTAATTAAACGGTGTTCCCTGGAATGCGCGAGTCGTCATTCCCAGATTGTCGTTACCACGATTCTTCCAGTTGATAAACAACAGAACCAGTTGCTGCAATCCATAGGCCTTCATGTTGGGATGATAGATGACATCCAGGCAGAGATCCAACAATTGCTTGTCTTTGCCGGCATCCGATTCCAGCAGCGAGCGGATGTTCAGTTTCAACTTGTTAAGCACCTCTTCGTCGACGTAACCACTCGAATCAATGAGGTCGCGGAACAACTGGTATTGTTCAATAGTCTGCAGGTGATCTTCTGAGATTTCGATGTTTCGTGTTCCGCTCGAATTGGTTTGAATCTTGTACATAATAAGTAGTTTTTAAGTTTATTTGATAAGATAGTTTAATATTCCTCGCATGATGGAGTCGCGTTTCTTCTCGTCCTTGATGCACTCAAAGGGGAATCCCATTGTAAATGCCCGGTAGTCGTTTCCATTGTAGGCAACGGCAGCATCCTGACCGTCGGCATATTGCATGGCAATGTAGGCGGAGCCAACAGGCATGAGTACGTCAGTCGTGACGGCAGCATAGTGCTCTGCGTTTAGACGGTTCCAGTATTGTATGGCAGTACCTAATCCTGTGACGGTGCTATTTGTATCGGCATAACGCCCTGCGTATTGGCATTTTAACACGTTGGCCAAGAACTGTTGTTCCTCTGCATCCTGCATGTCGCTGCCGATATGGGCTCCACTGACCATCAGAGCACCGCCTTGAGCCGTATAGTGCATCAGGGTCTTTCGCATCGTCGACGAGAAGGTCTTATAGTAATTAAGACTATGCTTGTCGTCGCGCTCCAAACCGAGCAGCAGGTCGATGGCGGCATATTGTGACGCCTGCGGCATCATGGCCTCCAAAGCCTCACTCGAGCAACTGACAATGTTGTATGCTCCTGCTTTCTCGATGGCTTCAGCATGGGTCTTGACATAGTTGAAATCATTACCGGCAATCAGTTGTCCTGCCAACTCTTCACCGCTGTCGCCCAGCCCGCCAACTTCTTTGCCCATCAGCGTACGATTGAAATTAATCTGCCGACCCACCCAGCCAAAGGTAGGACCATAGGTCACGCCGGGGTCTTCGTCCAAATCAAAGCCCTGTTCTGTCGGTGTGTTCACAATAGCCGGCGAGGAGAGCCTATGGAAGCCGTTCACCACCATCACGGTATTCTTGGCCTTGGGGTTATACAGGGCCGAGAGTACCTCTGTGGGGAAACTCTCGCCACCACGATTGACAGCTGTCACCTTGAAGTGATAGAGCATGTTCGGTTCCAGCTTCAGCTCGTAATTGTTCTTCGAACGGATATAGGTTCCATTGTCGAAATCAGCATCTCCGATGGCTGTATAAACCACGTATCCCGTAGGCTTCGACGTCAGTTCCTGCATGTCGTCCACCGCGTTCCAACTCAGTCTGACCGTTTCCTTGCCGCAAAATTCCACACGGAAACAGTTGGGTGCCAAGGGGGCCACCATAAACGGCGTGCCGTGTTGGTCGTTCACATAGCGGAGGATGGTTTTGTAAATCGAACGGGCCAGTGTGAAGCGGAAATTCGGGTCCTGCCCGTAGCGCATATCGGGGAAGTTCTGGTGCGACATGGTTTCCAGAATAGCGCTGGGCACTTCCGGCAGACGAGTTTCCGAATAGTTGCGGTCAAACAGCTCTCGGCGGTTCCAGTCCTTATACTTATATTTGATGTCCAGCACTTCGTTCGAGAGTAATGCGTCGGCAAAGTCGCGCGAAGCCATGCGTGAAACGCCTGAATTCAGCTTACCGTCATTGAACTTCGTGGTACATATTGACAAGGAACCAATCAGTCCCGCTCCGTCTTTGGCATATCCGGCGTCGCTATGCACAGCCAGCGACAATTCAATAGGCACCTTGCGTCCCTCTACGTTAGGCATATAGCAAGATCCGCCACCCAGCAGGTTGGTCATCAGCGAGCGCACATTGATATCGTCGCCATAATCGTCGTTACCTTCCTTGCTGCTATAGACGTTGTAAGGCATTCCGGCCCATTGTCCGTAATAGCGTGCTCCTTCCAGTGCCCTGGGCATGCCGCTGGTCTCTCCGAAGCGTTCTATATTGCCCATGCCGCCTCCAAATCGCACCGCATCCGTCGTCACCACGCCATGATGGTCGCTCTGGTTTGAAACGGTGACGCGGTTGAATTCGCTGTATCCAGCGTCGAAGTCGAAAGTACCAAGATACACCCATGTCGAGCCACCCATCTGCTGGTTCACCCGGAACTGCGTCCGTTCACCCTTGTGCCAGACGGTATACAGCGCATCATCGATGCTGTTGGGCAGCGTCTGGTAGCTGACATACACCGCATAACGGCCTGCCTTTTTGAAATCAGGCTGATAGGTGGCCAGCGAGTATCGCGACTTGCTGCTGGTCGTTTTTGTCATTCGGGCACTACCAGCCTCGAAGGGGTTCTCGCCGTCCGTATAGGTGCCGCTATGCCAGGCAAAGCCTGGAGTAGGGGATGTCTGCCACTTGCCTTGGGCAGTCACTTCGAAATAGTTGCGGCGCGGACCGTCGTTGTCGACAATCACCTCTTCGGTCTGCCAGTCGCGCTCACGCGGGGTAAACACAATGGCACCGGCTTTTTCCAGCATCGGAATGAGGTAGGGAACGACGATGGTCTGGGTAAACAGGTCTTCGGTAGTGGCAAACAGTTTGGGACGCTGCCAGCGCCAACAGCCTTTCTTCTGGTCGTAGAATCTGCCGTGACTAGCCCAAAGCGACAGGTGACGCCCTTGTAGTCCGTGAGTCGGCTTGAAGGGTGTCGACACGTTCTTGACCCACGGCTCCCCGTCGTAGTCGATGTCGCCCCACAGTCTCGACTTGTCCGCATTCTTGGAAAGTCGGTTTGGAATCAGTTCGTCGATAGCCATTCCATTGGTGATGACCGTAATCTGATATTCGCGAAACACTTTGGGAATGGCTCCGTTTATTTTTTTGTAGATTCGTTCGGTAATGTCAGGTGTAAATTCCTGAGCCGAGAAGTATTCGTCGGCAGTAATGGTTAACGTCTTTGCCTGCTTGTCCAGTTGATAGTCAAGCATGCGGGGCTGTTGTGTGAGTTTCGTCCCTTTGGGCTTGTAATGTAAGAAGTACTGCTTCAGATTGTCTGCCAGTTTGGCCTCGTCTTTGGCTGTCTGTGCCATCGAGGAAACTGCAGATAAGCAAATAATAATAAATATGAGTAGCCTTTGCATTTTTTTATACCTCGCCAATCGTAAACTTATCAGGATTCTTTCCCTTGAAATCCTTAAAGTAGAGTTTGATGTCGCGCATCTGCGTGTCTATATCACCATTCGGAATAATGGTTTTCGTGCAACTGATGAGCCGCTTTTCGTAGTCCACACCGTAGAGCAAGATGGGAATCTCTGCTTTCTGGGCAATATAATAGAATCCTTTTTTCCATTCCGGGTTCAGCGAACGGGTACCCTCAGGGGTGATGCAGAGCATGAAGTGCTCGGCCCGTCGTGCAGCCTCAGCCAGGCTGTCGGTCATGCTCATCTTCTTCGAACGAAATACGGGAATGCCACCCAACTTACGGAATATAGGGCCCAAAGGCCAGAAGAACCATTCCTTCTTCATCAGAAAGTTGCTCTTCAGTCCTTCTGCACCACTATACAACTGTCCTAACACGAAGTCCCAGTTGCTAGTGTGCGGTGCCAGACAGATGATAAACTTATTAGGATGCTCTTCAGTCATTTCAAGCGTCCATCCCAGCCGCTTGTACAACAGCCAGCGACAAAATGATTTCCACATGGTGCGATTAATACATATTATTAATTTGGTCGATCAGCTCACTGGCCTGTGCCGCAAAATTCTCGCGCAGAATCTTGAAATACTTCTTGGCGGGCATTCCCGGCTCCGGGTGAGAAATTCGTGAGATATAGTCATCCTGCATCCGGACAATGCTGAAAAGCAATGCCTCAATGTTGTCGTAACTCGACTGTTTTGCAGAAATAGTGGTAGCCACACATTCGGTAAACATGGCCTCACAAATCTTGGTGATCGACTTCTTCAGAATTTTTTTGTTTGTCATAAATAGTCCTCCTATTTTGTTTCACTTTTTTGATTTCAAAGGTCAAAGATACGAAAAATTTTCCATAATGCAAGGCTTTCAACTAAAAAAAACATTAAAAAGGCTGAAATATTTCTTTTTTCTTCAAGAAAAAGAGTATTTTTGCATTCCGAAAGTTCAATCATTCATTATAAAACGTATAAACATTATGAAAAAAAGTGCATTGCAGATTGCTCGTGCCGCTTACCAGCCTAAGTTGCCTAAGGCTCTTCAGGGTGCAGTAAAAGTAAAGGAAGGTCACGCTACACAAAGTGTAGGTGACCAGGAAGAAATCAAGAAGTTGTTCCCCAACACCTACGGTATGCCTATCGTAGAGTTTGAGCCCGCTACCGAGGCCAACACCAAGAAGATGAACGTTGGTATCATCCTTTCTGGTGGTCAGGCTCCTGGTGGTCACAACGTGATTACCGGTCTGTTTGATGCCGTTAAGCGTCTGAATCCCGAAAACCGCCTCTATGGTTTCATTCTCGGCCCTGGCGGTCTGGTAGACCATAACTACATGGAGCTCACCGCCGATATTATCGACGAGTATCGTAACACTGGTGGTTTCGACATGATTGGCTCTGGCCGTACGAAACTCGAGAAGGTCGATCAGTTTGAGAAAGGTCTGGAGATTATCCGCCAGCTCGACATCAAGGCCATCGTGATTATCGGTGGTGACGACTCGAACACCAACGCTTGCGTACTCGCTGAGTACTATGCTGCCAAGAACTACGGCGTACAGGTCATCGGTTGCCCCAAGACCATCGACGGCGACTTGAAGAACGAGCAGATTGAGACCTCGTTCGGTTTCGATACCGCTTGTAAGACCTATTCCGAGCTCATTGGTAACATCGAGCGCGACTGTAACTCAGCCCGCAAATACTGGCATTTCATCAAGGTCATGGGCCGTTCGGCATCTCACATCGCTCTGGAGTGCGCCCTGCAGACTCAGCCTAACATTTGTCTGATCTCTGAGGAGATTGAAGAGAAGGCTATGAGCCTCGACGATATTGTCGACTACATTGCCAATGCTGTTTGCCAGCGTGCTGCCGATGGCAACAACTTCGGTACCGTCATTATTCCCGAGGGTGTTATCGAATTCATCCCCGCCATCAAGAAGCTCATTGCTCAGCTCAACGATGTGCTCGCTATGCCCGAGGCTAAGGAAATCAGCCGCGACGAGCAGGTCGACTTCGCCAAGAGCCACCTTACCGAGGAGAACCTCGCCGTCTTCAACAGCCTGCCCGTGGGCGTTGCCCGTCAGCTGGCTCTCGACCGCGATCCTCACGGCAACGTACAGGTATCGCTCATCGAGACCGAGAAGCTGCTCTCGACCATGGTTGCCCAGAAGCTCGAGAAGATGAAGAAGGAAGGCAAGTTTGTGGGTAAGTTTGGTACTCAGCACCACTTCTTCGGCTACGAGGGACGCTGCGCTGCTCCTTCAAACTTCGACGCCGACTACTGCTATGCTCTCGGTACTTCAGCTGCCCAGCTCATTGCAAATGGCAAGACTGGCTACATGGCTATCGTGAAGAATACGACGGCTCCTGCCGACCAGTGGATTGCCGGTGGTGTGCCCATCACCATGATGATGAACATGGAGCGTCGCGCTGGTGAGATGAAGCCCGTCATCCGCAAGGCCCTCGTCGAGCTCGACGGAGCACCCTTCAAGGCATTCGCTGCTCATCGCGACGAGTGGGCTCGTCAGACCGCATACGTTTATCCTGGTCCTATCCAGTACTGGGGACCCACAGAGGTTTGCGACCAGCCTACGAAGACCCTTGCTCTTGAACAGGGCAAATAATGAGTAATTAGGAATGAGTAATTAGTGGTTTCTGATTACTCATTCCTATTTTTATAATATGGCGAAGAAAAAGAGGAAGGTTGTCACTTACAAGGGCGTTAACACCACTCGTACCTATCGTGGTCCGGGGCGTCATCGTCCTAACATCATCATCCGTCTTCTGCAGCACATGCCCGGCTGGGCGTGGTGGTTGGGCGGAGCGGCTGTCTTGGCGGCCTACGTCTATTTCTTCTATTATTTCTTCGTCAGTCCGTTCGGATTCCGCTTCCGGGCTCTCTATGGCGACATCAGTTATCCCGAAGGCTACGAAATTCACGGCATCGACGTCAGCCATCATCAGGGCAACATCGACTGGCAGACGCTGAAGGACGAAGGCACCATCGATAAGTTTCCCGTGCGCTTCGTCATGATCAAGGCCACAGAAGGTGCCACCAAGATCGACGAAAACTTCATCGACAATTTCTATCAGTCGCGCGAGTATGGTTTTACCCGTGGCGCCTACCATTTCTACAGCGTCCATTCGCCTGCCAAGGCCCAGGCCGAGTTCTTTATCAAGAATGTCAAGCTCGAAAACGGCGACTTGCCTCCTGTTCTTGATGTCGAACATAAGCCCAAGAACCAAAGCGACCAGGAGTTTAAGCAGAGTGTGCTGCTGTGGCTTAAAATGATTGAGCAGCATTATGGCGTCAAACCGATAATCTATACCTATTATAAGTTTAAGACACGCTACCTCAGCGACGCCGTGTTCGACGCCTATCCCTATTGGATAGCCCATTATTATGTCGAAAAGGTAGAGTACAAAGGTCGCTGGAAATTCTGGCAGCATACCGATGTGGGCCGTCTGCCGGGCATCAAGGGTTACGTCGACTTCAATATCTACAATGGTTCTTTCTACGATTTGCGCAAGATGACCATCGGTGCCCGCGAGCAAATCGGCGAAGAAGCCTACAACGACGATTGAGACTCTAAACTCTCAACTATCTGAGATAAGGATTATACTTCAGTTCGTCGGCAATCGTCGTCTGTGGACCGTGTCCAGGCAACACTGTCGTGTCCTGGGACAGTAGCTCTGCTATGCGGTGTAGGCTGTTTTCCATTTCTTTCCAACTGCCTTCGGGGAAGTCGGTGCGTCCGATGCTCATGCGGAACAGCGTGTCGCCCGTAAACACCGTCTTCTCCGCTTCACAGTAGAATAGGGCAGAGCCGTGCGAGTGTCCGGGTGTGCGCACGACGGTAAACTGATGCGAGCCGAAGCTGATTGTATCGCCGTCAGCGAGCAGGCGCCCTATCGGGGGCTGCTCGTCGGTAATCTCCATGCCAAACAGTTCACGGGCGTGCAGGGGCAGTTGCTCCAGCAAATCCTGGTCTTCGGCACAAATCTCCGGCTTCAGCCCGTAGGTGCGATACACATAGGCATTGCCGAAGTTGTGGTCCAGGTGTCCGTGGGTAGCCAACAGGTGCACGGGCTTCAGATTGTTTTCGCTGATATACTGGCCGATGGCCTCGCACTCCTCGTCGTAGTAGGCCCCACAGTCGATAATCACACACTCGCGGCTCTCGTCGCTCACTACGTAGCAGTTCTCCTGCAACGGGTTACACTCTATTCTTTGAACTTTCATAGTGGCAGGTATATCACGTTTTTCTCCTTAAACCATTCTTCGCTGAACCATTGGCTCAGTTCGGCAGTTTCCACAATCCTGCGGAACGGCTGTAACTCGGCGTCCAGATTGCCGCCCTTCAGACACAGAATGCCGTTGGGCAGGGCATTGCGGCTTTCTTTCGCCACGTTCTTTCGCACAATCTTCACGAGGTCGGGTAGGGGCATCACGGCGCGGCTCACAATGAAGTCGTACTTGCCCTTCTCGTCCTCGCCGCGCAGATGGCACGGCTCGCAGTTCTTCAGCCCGATGGCATTACAGACCTCCTGGGCCACACGGATCTTCTTGCCCGTGCCGTCAATCAACTTAAACTGACACTCGGGAAAGAGCACGGCCAGCGGAATACCGGGGAATCCGCCTCCCGTTCCGAAGTCCAGAATGCGCGTCCCTGCCTTGAAACGAATCATCTGGGCAATGGCCAGCGAGTGCAGCACGTGGTGTTCGTACAGGTTGTCGATGTCCTTGCGCGAAATGACGTTAATCTTCGCATTCCATTCGCGGTACAGTCCGTCCATCATCGCAAACTGCTCCCGCTGCTCACCCGTCAACTCCGAGAAGTATTTCTCAATAATTTCAGCGTTCATATTCTCTATTCGCAATCAATCTGGGTGCAAAAATACACATATTTTCGAAATCCGCCAAATAAATTTGCTTTTTCGTTCGGTTTACACTACCTTTCTCTTTGGAGAAATTACTTCGTCTCGACAAAAAAAGAAATGACTTTCTTTGTTTTGTGCTCAACTTTTCGTAATTTTGCAGCCGAAATGAAGAAAATGACGATGAAAGCGGCTCTTTTCGACCTGGACGGCGTGGTGTTCAACACGGAATCTCAGTACTCTGTGTTCTGGGGCGCACAGTGTCGTGAGTTCCATCCGGAGATTCCCGGATTGGAGAATAAAATCAAGGGGCAGACGCTGGTTCAGATCTATGATGCGTGGTTCTCGGGACCACTGAAGGACCAGCAAGCTGTGATTACGGCACGATTGGACGAGTTTGAGCGCCAGATGAGCTACGACTATGTGGCGGGGTTTGAGGACTATATCCGCGCGTTGCGCCAGCAGGGTGTGAAGACGGCCGTAGTGACCAGTTCGAACCAGCCCAAGATGGAAGCCGTGTATGCGAAGCGCCCTGAATTCAAGGGATTGTTTGACGCCATTCTGACATCAGAAGATTTTGAGCGCTCGAAGCCCGATCCGGATTGCTATCTGAAGGCTGCCCAGCGTTTTGGCGTCGAGCCGAAGGAGTGTGTCGTGTTCGAGGATTCGTTTAACGGGCTGAAGTCGGGCCGTGCAGCAGGAATGTATGTCGTGGGACTGGCTACGACGAACGCGGCAGATGCGATTGAGCCACTGTGCGACAAAGTGATAGAGAACTTTGTTCAGTTGAGAGTTTAGAGTTTAGAGATTATAGTTTAGAGAAAATATGGCTGGATATTTAGTAAGTGACAATAGAAAAGTGACTACCCATCGTTTTATGGAGATGAAGCAGAATGGCGAGAAGATCAGCATGCTGACCTCCTATGACTACACGATGGCAGGAATAGTTGATAAAGCAGGCATTGACGCCATTCTGGTGGGCGACTCCGCCTCGAACGTAATGGCTGGTAATGCCACGACGTTGCCCATGACGGTGGACTACATGATTTACCATGCCCGTTCGGTGGTGCGTGCCGTGAAACGTGCGCTGGTGATTTGCGACATGCCGTTCGGTTCGTACCAGGTGAATGCCACCGAGGGTGTGACGAACGCCATCCGCATCATGAAGGAGAGTGGTTGTGATGCTGTGAAGATGGAGGGTGGAGTAGAGATTCTGGATACGGTGAAGCGTATTCTGGATGCTGGTATTCCCGTGATGGCTCACCTGGGACTGACGCCGCAGTCAATCAATAAGTTTGGTACTTATGCGGTGCGTGCGAAAGAGCAGGCTGAAGCCGACAAGCTGATGAGCGACGCCATTGCTTTGGCCGACGCAGGCTGTTTCGGCATCACGCTGGAGAAGGTGCCCGCCAAGTTGGCTACGGAAGTGACTAAGGCCGTGAAGTGTCCGACCATCGGTATTGGAGCCGGCAATGGCACCGACGGACAGGTGCTGGTGGTGGCCGACATGCTGGGCATGACCGAGGGCTTCTCGCCTCGTTTCCTGCGTCGCTATGCCGAAATTGGTAACGTGATTACCGATGCTGTGGGCCGTTACGTGGGAGACGTCAAGAGCGGCGACTTCCCGAATGAGAACGAATCGTACTAAGCTGTGAATACGCAGAATACTCCTGTTCATATCAAACTGTGGCACAAGGACTTCTGGCTGTTGGTTATAGCCGACTTACTATTGACGATGTCCGTCTATGTGCTGATTCCCATCATGCCCTTGTGGTTGATGGATACAGAGAATTTTACTCCCGTTGAGACCGGTCTTTCGATGGGTGCCTATGCTGTTGGCCTCTACCTGTTTGGCGCCCAATGCTCGTGGCTGGTGCAGCGTTATCGCCGTAACGTGGTATGCATGTGGTCGATTATCCTGGTAGGACTGTCTGTGGCCTTGTTATGGTATATTGACGGGCTGCGCTCGGAATTTGTGGAATTCTGGGTGATTATGCTGCAACGACTGCTAATGGGCGCCGCCTTCGGTCTTGCCCAGATGATTTTGTCGTCGACGCTGATTATCGACACCTGCGAGTCGTTCCAACGCACCGAAGCCAACCATAGCGCCGCATGGTTTTCCCGCTTTGCCCTTTCGCTGGCCCCGATAGGTGGTCTGGTGGCTTACGAACTGCTGGGTTTCGACAAGGTGCTGTGGGGTGCCATTGGCTGTGCGGCGCTAAGCGTGCTGCTGATTCGTAACGTTTCGTTCCCCTTCAGAGCCCCTGAAGAGGGCGTTCATGTGGCCTCACTCGACAGGTTCCTGTTGCCCTACGGTCTGGTGCTGTATTTTAATCTGCTTCTGGTGACTACTGTTGTGGGATTGGTGTTGTCGCAGCCGCTGGGAGTCGAGTTCTATGCGATGCTGATGGGCGGTTTCCTGCTGGCTTTGCTGGCCCAGCGGTTTGTGTTCCGCGATGCCGACCTGAAGAGCGAGATTGTCAGCGGACTATTCATGCTGGTGGCTGCACTCTTGATACAATGGGTGTATCCTGCATCGCCCATCGCTCCGCTGCTGATGGGATTGAGCATTGGCATCATTGGTTCGCGCTATCTGCTGTTCTTTATCAAGTTGAGCCGGCATTGTAAGCGCGGCACGTCGCAAAGCACCTTCTTCCTCAGTTGGGAAACAGGCATCACGCTTGGACTTGCGGCAGGCTATGCGCTGCTCTACGGACAACGCGAATTGTTGTTCATAATAGCCATCGGACTGACGGTTTTGAGCTTGATTTTGTATCATTTCTACACCCACAGTTGGTTTATCAGGCACAAAAACCGCTGATGGAATGAGTTTTTGGCACGAAAATTTGGAAGATTCCTTTTTTTTTCCTATCTTTGCGGCAAATTACTAACTGGAAACCTTTGCCCGTGTCACGAAGTATTTTCCATCGTCTGAGCATTCTGCTCGTCAGCTGTCTGTTATTACCGACAGTTGCAAAAGCTTTAGGCGATCCTGACAGGATATTCTTGTCGTACGACGCTTCGAACGGTCTGGCCGACAACAGCGCTCAATCCATCAAAGCCACCAAGACGGGACGCATGGTGATTTCGACCATCGGCCACATCAATTTCTTCGACGGAGACGCCTTTGTGCATATTGACCCTGAGGCGGAGGATGCCTTTCCGCTGCCGAAATACAACGGGCACTATCATCTGTACTTTGACCGCCATCACCACCTGTGGGTGAAGGACAAGCGCCAGGTGACCTGTGTGGACCTTACCGTCGAGCGTTTTACCAAAAACGTTGGGGCCGTCATCAAGGAGATGGGTATGACAAAGCAGGTGGACGACATGTTTGGCGACATCAACAACAACATGTGGTTCCTTTCGGACAATACCCTTTACGGAACGGACGATAAGAAGGAATTCAAGTTACGCCACGCTGCCGAACTGCAGGATGTGGACGTCTACAATCACAAGCTGCACCTGCAGTTCTATTCCAATGGTGTTGTATCCGTCTACGACATGGAGAAGAACCGTTTCCTTTACGACATTCCAGCCTTTACCGGAGCAGACACCCTGCGCTATAGCGACTCGTCGGTGATTCTGCCCGACAGCAACCTGTATTACCAGATACGCAATGACAGCAAAGAGTCTGTCTTGATGCGTCTCGACATTGAGAAGCGGCAGTGGACTACGCTGATGAGTCTGCCTTACCACCTGAATAACATGGTGATGAAGGACGGCATGTTGTATATCGCTTCCGAATACGGCTACTGGGTGTATGACGTGAAGACAGGCGGAAGCCAGCATATAGAAGCAATCAAGCTGTCGCGCAACCGCACCCTGCAGACCGACATCAACACGATAGCCTTCGACCGTCAGGGTGGCATGTGGTTGGGAACGGAGCGTCGTGGCATACTCTATTCTCGTCCCTTCCGCTCGCCGTTCACCAATTACAGCTGGAGCCAGCCCGAGGCGCTGGCCTACGAGGCTCTGCTCAGCAAGACGCTGACCGAACAAGTCGCGTTGCCGCGTCATGTCAACTGTCAGTTCCGCGACAGCCGAGGCTGGCTGTGGACCGGCCTCTACACCGGGTTGCAGCTGGATCGCCCAGGCCAGCAGTCCACCATCATTACCGATGAAGATGGCTTGCGCAACGAGATGATTCATAGCATCATTGAGGACGACAACCACGACATCTGGGTGGGAACCAGCTTTGGTATCTCGCATCTGGAAATCGTCGACGGAAAAGTTGGTCATATTGAGACCTACATCCAGACAGACAATGTACCCAACGAGTCGTTCGTCAACGGCCGCGTGATGAAGCAGGCTGACGGGACCATCATCATGCAGTCATTAGACCATATTGTCGTTTTCAATCCCAAGAACCTCAATCAGGACAGTCTGAGGAGTTTCCGGCTTGCTCCCAAACTGGTACGCATACAGGTGAACGGCCATCAGATAGCACCAGGCATGGAAATCGAAGGCAAGGTCATCATCGATCGGGCTGTCTCGCGTCTGTGGGAAATCAATGTCGATTATAATCAGAACACGCTGTCGCTGGTGTTCTCCGGATTGAACTTTGCCCGTCCGATTCAGACCTATTACCGCGTTCGCGTACAGGGGCTATTCGACGATTGGCGGGTATATTCCTACACCAATTCGCGTGGCATGGTCGACCCAAAGGGCTTGTTACACTTGCAGCTATCGGCATTAAAGCCGGGCAAGTATGTCGTCGAGGTGCAGGTGTCGATGGATCCCGACCACTTCGAAATGCGTCCGTACCATTGGAATATCAATGTCGACGAGCCATGGTGGCGTTCGACAGGCATCTATATGCTGTTAGGGCTGGTACTCTTGCTGTTGGCCATTGCCAATGTGGTGTTATATAATAAGAACACGCGCATGACCATGTTACGCAACAGCAAGGAAAACGACATTCTTCGCCGTATCAGCAATTACGTGACGCGTTGCGATGAGATGCACGATGAGGTATTGTCGCCCGAGAGCGTTTCGACAGGCAATGCCGAGGAAGAGGGTAGGGAAAACCAGGATTTCATCAATGCCATGTTGATGATAGTGCCTTACCTGCATACGCATACTCAGAATCAGGTGTCGATGCGCAAGCTGTCGGAGCTGACGGGCTTGGAGGTTTCCAAGCTGTTCGAACTGCTCTCGACAAATTTCTATCAGAATCCGCGACAGATGGTGGCTAAACTTCGTATTCAGGAAGCCGCAGAGCTGTTGCGTACGACTAGGAAGCCCATTGAGCAGATTGCCGACGAATTGAAGTTTATCAGTCCCAACTACTTCATCGCCTCATTCTATCACCAGTATCGGCAGACGCCGCTGGACTACCGGAAGTCCAAGGCTCTGTAGCCTACCAGGCGCCATGTTCGCGCGCCTGTTCCTTTATAATATATCAATGCCTGATAACGGTTCTCCGTCTGGAAGAAACTGCCTTCCGAGGGCGGTATGTTTCCATCGGCATCTGTAAATTGGTAGGAGTAGTAGCCCTGCTTCTGCATGATTCGTGCCTTGTAGGATGCCGTCTGGGCGTCGTAGGTCATGCGGTAATGCTCGCGTTCGCTGTCGGTGGTCCACTGGCCGTCGATGTAGATGTCGCCCTGATAGGGTGCAGCGAGTTCGTAGTTGATCCATACATAGTCGCACGTATAGTCCACCTCGCGGTTGTCGCTGTTGCGGACGACGAAGGCGCCCTGGGCGGAGACATCCGTCAGATAGTTCTTTCGGACCGTTGCTGTGAAAGGCCAAGCCTCGTAGTTGTTGCCGTTCCACTCAATACGATCCAGTCCCATCGTCGTGTGACTGACGTCCAATACCTCGAACTTATGGTATTCGTTGCCTGCGTCGAAGATGAGTGCCCGGTTGTGGTCCCACGTCAAACCCTGAGCGTTGGTGAAGTTGGGACGAATGTTGTGGCGGGCGTGGTCCTCGCGCCAGTTCTGCATCACAACGGTACAAATCTCTTCGTCGACATTGTTCACCCGCAGATTATTGTAATTCACCGTCATCGACAGCTGCTGGTGGCTCTGGTTGTGGTCCACGTCGGTATTTGTCGTCACATTAAGCCCCACACCCATCAGCGGCTCTACCACGTAGAACTCCACATCCAACACCGGTTCGTTATCCTGGTCCTCGTCCGTCACCGTCAGCCGGTAGTTGCCGCTCAGCTTCAGCCGGCAGCGGTCGTTGGGAATGGTCAGCGTATAGTGGGTGTACATCACGGTAGTGTTGATGCTGTTCTGGTAGTTCTCAATGGGGTTGTCGTTGAATCCCACTAGCCAGTCGCTTTCAAACAGACCGTCCGACACCGTCCAGTCGGCCTCGCAGTGTTCCAGATGGTAGACAAAGTGGTGATAGTCGTGCGACAACTCGTCGAAGCCGATGTTCAGCCTGTCGCCACTGCCCAGTTCCATCACGGGACGGTTCATCCAGTCGCCGTTGACCATACTGGTCAGCGAGCGGACATTTTCGACGTAGATCCTGTTGCCTGCCAACGCCGTGAGGGCTGTCAAAAGCAGCGTAATAAGAGTGACAATTTGCTTCATGGCTGCAAATTTAATCATTTTGATTGAAATGACCAACATGAAAACAAAAATAAACTTAATTTATTTTGTAATTATAGTATTTTTGTGTACCTTTGTACGCTAATTAAAAACAGCGAAAACGCGCTGACGGGCTTAAAAATGCCCTTAAACGCAAAATTGTGAAAAATGAATCGGATTATCGGAATGCCGTAAAACCGGAAAAATATAATCATAAAAATAGATAAATGGATCAGACATTTGACAACGACAGAATTGTAAAAATCAACATTGAAGAGGAGATGAAATCCTCGTACATCGACTATTCGATGTCGGTGATTGTTGCCCGTGCGCTTCCTGATGTGCGCGACGGCTTCAAACCCGTCCATCGCCGTATCCTCTACGGTATGATGGGCATCAACAACGTATCGACACAACCTTATAAGAAGTGTGCCCGCGTCGTCGGTGAGGTGCTCGGTAAGTACCACCCCCACGGCGACTCGTCCGTATATGGTGCCTTGGTGCGTATGGCCCAGGAGTGGAACATGCGCTATACACTGGTCGACGGTCAGGGTAACTTCGGCTCCGTCGACGGCGACTCGCCTGCAGCTATGCGTTACACGGAGTGCCGCCTGTCGAAGATGGGTGAGCACATCATGGACGACCTCGACAAGGAGACTGTTGACATGGTCAACAACTTCGACGACTCGCTGGTGGAGCCCAGCGTCATGCCGACGAAGATTCCCAACCTGCTGGTGAATGGCGGTAACGGTATTGCCGTAGGTATGGCAACCAATATGCCTACCCACAACTTGGGCGAGGTTATCGACGGCTGCTGTGCCTATATCGACAATCCCGATATCGATACCGACGGACTGATGCAGTATATTCCCGGCCCCGACTTCCCCACGGGAGCCTATATCTATGGTCTTGCTGGTGTTCGCGATGCCTACGAGACAGGTCGCGGACGTATCGTGATGCGTGCGAAGGCCGAAATCGAGAGCACCGAGACGCACGACAAGATTGTGGTCACCGAGATTCCTTACGGGGTCAACAAAGCCGATTTGGTGAAGTATATCGCCGATCTGGCCAACGAGCATAAGATTGAAGGTGTAGCCAATGTCAACGACGAATCGGGCCGTCAGGGTATGCGTATCGTGGTCGACTGCAAGCGCGACGCCAACGCCAATGTACTGTTGAACAAACTCTTTAAGATGACCGCTCTACAGAGCTCATTCTCAGTGAATAACATCGCTCTGGTGAAGGGTCGTCCCCGTCTGCTTTCGTTGAAGGAATGCGTAAAATACTTCGTCGAGCACCGTCACGACGTGACCATTCGCCGCACGCAGTACGACCTGCGTAAAGCTCAGGAGCGTGCTCACATCTTGGAAGGTTTGATCATTGCTGTAAACAACATCGACGAGGTGGTTCACATCATCCGTAACAGCAAGACTCCCAGCGACGCCCAGCGTAACCTGGAGCAGCGCTTCGAGTTGGATGAGCTGCAGTCGAAGGCTATCGTCGATATGCGTCTCTCGCAGCTCACCGGCCTGCGTGTCGACCAGTTGCACCAAGAGTATGACGACCTGATGAAGCTCATTGCCGAATTGCAGGAAATCCTCGACAACCCCGAGCGCTGCAAGGAAGTCATGAAGAACGATCTGCTGGAGGTGAAGGAGAAATATGGCGACGAGCGCCGCACGGAGATTATCCCCTTCGACCACGAGTTCAACGCCGAGGACTTCTATCCCGACGATCCTGTGGTTATCACCATCTCGCACATGGGTTACATCAAGCGCACCAAGCTTGACGAGTTCCACGAGCAGGGCAGGGGAGGCGTCGGTGCCAAGGCCGCCCGCCATCGCGACAACGACTTCACCGAATATATCTATCCCGCTACGATGCATAACACGCTGCTCTTCTTTACCCAGAAGGGACGCTGCTACTGGCAGAAGTGCTACGAGATTCCCGAGGGCGACAAGAACGCGAAGGGCCGTGCCATTCAGAACATGCTGAACATCGAGCCCGACGACGCCATCAATGCCGTGCTGCGCATCAAGAACTTCAACGACGAAGAGTTCCTGAAGTCGCACTACGTGATGTTCGCCACCAAGCAGGGTATCATCAAGAAGACTCGTCTCGACCAGTATAAAAACGTTCGTGCTGCCGGTGTCCGCGCCATCAATATCAACGAGGGCGACGAGGTGGTAGGCGTTCGTCTGACCAACGGCCACAACGAGATTCTGCTGGCCAACCGCAATGGTCGTGCCGTTCGTTTCGACGAGAACGACGTTCGCTCGATGGGCCGTGTCTCTACTGGTGTCATCGGTATGCGACTCGACGGTGGCGACGACGAGGTGGTAGGTATGGTATGTGTCAACGATCCCGCTGTCGAGACCATCATGGTTGTCTCTGAGAACGGCTACGGCAAGCGCTCCGACGTTGACGACTATCGCAAGACGGCTCGTGGTGCCAAGGGTGTCAAGACGCTGGCCATCACCGAGAAGACCGGTCGCTTGGTAGCCATCAAGGTGGTTACCGACGAGAACGACCTGATGATTATCAACAAGTCGGGTATCCTCATCCGTCTGAAGGTGGCCGATGTCCGTGTTATGGGCCGTGCTACCCAGGGTGTGCGCCTCATCAACCTCACCAAGAAGAACGACACCATTGCCAGCGTCTGCAAGGTTATGCACTCGCAGGAAGAGGATGTCGAAGAGGCCGAGGTGCTCAACGAGGAAGTCGACGCTCCCGAGACTCCCGTCATTGACGTAGAATAATAATGTTTAACCAATAAAGAAAGACTTATGAAAAAAGTAATGATGATGGCAATCGCACTCATGGTAAGCTCCATGACCTTTGCCGGTAAGAGTGACGCCCTGAAAGCTATCACTAAGTGTAAGGACTATGCTGAAGCAGCCCAGCTGCTGCAGAGCAGCCTCGGTCAGTTGGCTGACAATGCTGAGAAGGCAGAGGCTTATAACCACCTCGTCGACCTGGCTATGGCCAAGGTGTCGAACGAGACTGGTACCATCGCTGAGAACCAGCTTGCCACCCAGATGGGTCAGGGCAAGGTGAAGGAGTACGACACACTGGGACTGGCCAATGGTATTTGCAATGCCATCCAGGCTGCCATCGAGTGCAATAAGTACGACCAGATGCCAGATGCCAAGGGTAAGGTGAAGCCTAAGTATGCCGAGAAGAACGCCCAGCGCGTATGGGCTGTTCGTCCCAACCTGGTGAACATTGGTCAGACTGCTGCCCAGCAGGGCAACGATACCAATGTGCTCAAGTTCTGGGGTGCTTTCATCGATTCTGCCGAGGATCCCTTCTTCGCTGCTTGCGACCACAATCCCGAGAAGGAGTACATCGGACAGGTAGCATTCTTCGCTGGCCGCTATGCTTGGCAGGCTAAGGAAATGGACCGCGCCAACAAGTATTTCGAGGTTGCCAAGCGCGATCCCGAGCAGAAGGCCGAGGCTTTCAACTTCCAGCTCTACGCTATGCGCACCAACCTGAAGTCTAAGGAAGACTCAATCGGTTATGTGAACTACCTGAAGAAACTGTACGAGACTGAGCCCGAGAACGACATGATCATCGACGGCATCAACGGCATGTACGAAGGTATGAAGGAGAAGGCCGAGCAGGCTGCATTCCTCGATGCTCACCTTGCCAAGTATCCCAACTCGTTCACCGCACTGGCCAACAAGGGCCTCATGGCTATGAACGAGAATAATGCCGAGGAGGGTGCCAAGTGGCTCCGCAAGGCCAGCGAGGTGAAACCCGACAACGCTGTCGTCTGGACTTACCTGGGTGTCTGCCTGAACGTGCTCGCTGCCAATGCCACCGACAACGCTGCTGGCATGAAGTATTTCGACGAGGCCATCGTTGCCTTCGACAAGGCTAAGGAACTTGATCCCGACCGTGCACAGGCCAACTGGGGCTACAACCGCTACCAGGCTTACTACGGACGCTACGGTGAGGCTGATCCCAAGACCAAGGCTGCCGAGGCTGACATGAAGTAAAACACGATTCAGATTATTTTATCTCATAAGGGACCTGAGTTTTTCTGCTTAGGTCTCTTTTTTATGGACAATTGCTGCCAGATGGACGCTCATTTCTATTAGTAGCGAAAAAAAACAGGCAAATATTTTTCCGTTTGAAATTTATTTGCTATCTTTGCAAACAAATAACTTACTGAAACAACAACAACTTTAAATACATTACTGCTTATGTCACAAATTACAGGACACATTTCGCAGATTATTGGCCCGGTGATCGACGTTTATTTCGATACCAATGGTCAGGATCCTGAGAAAGTGCTGCCCAGAATTCACGAGGCTCTCCAGATTCAACGTCCCAACGGCGATCAGCTGATTGTCGAGGTTCAACAGCACATCGGTGAGGACACCGTACGCTGTGTTGCTATGGACAACACAGACGGATTGCAGCGTGGACTGGAGGCCAAGCCTACAGGCTCACCCATCGTGATGCCTGCCGGCGAACAGATTAAAGGTCGTATGCTGAACGTGATTGGTCAGCCTATCGACGGTATGAAACAACTCAACATGGAGGGCGCGTATCCCATCCATCGCGAAGCACCTAAATTCGAGGAACTCTCGACCACCAAGGAAGTGCTGTCGACAGGTATCAAGGTGATTGACCTGCTGGAGCCCTACCTGAAGGGTGGTAAGATTGGCTTGTTCGGTGGTGCCGGTGTGGGTAAGACGGTGCTCATCATGGAGCTCATCAACAACATCGCCAAGGGCCACAACGGTTTCTCGGTGTTTGCTGGAGTGGGAGAGCGCACGCGTGAGGGTAACGACCTCATCCGCGAGATGATCGAGAGCGGCGTTATCCGCTATGGCGAGAAGTTCAAGCAGGCGATGGCCGAGGGTAAGTGGGACCTGAGTCTTGTTGACCCCGAGGAGCTGAAGAAGTCGCAGGCTACGCTGGTGTATGGCCAGATGAACGAGCCTCCCGGTGCCCGTGCCTCTGTGGCGCTGTCAGGTCTGACGGTTGCCGAGGGTTTCCGCGATGGTGGCGGTAAGGACGGCGGCGCTGCCGATATTCTGTTCTTCATCGACAACATCTTCCGTTTCACGCAGGCCGGTTCTGAGGTATCTGCTCTGCTGGGCCGTATGCCGTCGGCCGTAGGTTATCAGCCCACGCTGGCTTCCGAGATGGGTACCATGCAGGAGCGAATCACTTCTACCAAGTCGGGTTCTATCACTTCGGTACAGGCTGTGTATGTGCCTGCCGACGACTTGACCGACCCTGCTCCTGCTACGACGTTTACCCACCTGGATGCTACCACGGTGCTGGATCGTAAGATTGCCGGTCTGGGTATCTATCCCGCCGTTGACCCGCTTGCTTCTACCTCACGTATTCTCGACCCGCTGGTGGTCGGCAAGGCACACTATGATTGTGCACAGCGCGTGAAGGAGATTCTGCAGCGTTACAACGAGTTGCAGGACATTATCGCCATTCTGGGTATGGACGAACTCTCGGACGAGGACAAGCTGACGGTGAACCGTGCACGTCGTGTGCAGCGCTTCCTGTCGCAGCCGTTCACCGTGGCCGAGCAGTTCACGGGTCTGCCTGGTGTCATGGTGCCCATCGAGGATACCATCAAGGGCTTCAACGCCATCCTGGACGGTGAGGTCGACGACCTGCCCGAGCAGGCATTCCTCAACGTGGGTACTATCGAGGACGCTAAGGAGAAAGCCAAGAAACTTCTGGAAGCTGCAAAAGGGTAATTGACAATTGATAATTCTTTGACCTAAAGGTACAAAGCGTACTAAAGAAACGATTAGATAATTGACAATTATGTTAAAGCTAAAGATAGTTTCTCCTGAAAGGATTGAGTTCGAAGGCGAGGTGGTGAGCGTGCTGGTACCCGGATCGCTGGGCCAGTTCGAAATCCTCAACAACCACGCACCGATTATCTCGTCGCTCGACAAGGGTAAGGTGGTTTACGGGCTGCCTAATGGCGAGAAAAAGCCCCTCGAAATCGGTGGCGGCTTCGTAGAGGTGCAGAAGAATGTGGTGAGTCTCTGTGTAGAATTGAATGAACAATGAACGATAAAGCGTTGAAAGATTTAGCCGTCAATTACTCCTTCCAGGTGTTTTGTCTGGGTTGTTTGCTGTTTTTTTCCATCAAGATATGGGGTGCAGACAGTTGGCAGACACCTTCGTTGGTAGGCTTTGCTTTCACACTGCTTTTCTACGTCATCGACGGTTGGGTATGGTACTGGGTGGCCTCACGACACAAGGACTATCTCAGCTCGTTCTTCACAGGAACTTCAGGACTGCGTTTCCTGTTGTCGCTGGCTGTACTCGGAATTTATTATCTGGTGGCTGGCAAAGCAGGAATGATCACATTCCTCTTGGTGTTCGTGGCTTACTACATGGTAACGCTGGCGCATCACGCACTCTTCTTTTCGAAAGTATCAAAACGTTTGTAACGAGTTAAAAACTAACGTATTACATGAAACAATTTAAGTCAATATGCATCCTGCTGGTAATGGCGCTGCTGCCCATGCCGATGCTGGCTGGCGAGGAGCCGAAGGACGAGCCTCTGAACATCTCAGAGATTGTTCTGGAGCACCTGGCCGACTCGTACGAATGGCATATAGCCACCTACGAGGGTAAGCACATCGGATTCCCGCTGCCCATCATCATCAGGAGTTCGCAGACTGGCGAGTGGCACTTCTGCACAGAGCACTCTCTGCCCGATGGCTTCTTCTTCAATCCCGAAGCCCACGGCAAGATTTACGAGCAGATGACCGACGGCAGCACCGTGCGCCCACTGGACCTGAGCATTACGCGTAACGTATTGCAGATATGGATTGTGGTGGCCGTGCTGCTGGTGGTGTTCCTGAGTTGTGCCCGCTGGTATAAGAAACGCGACAAGACGAGCAAGGCGCCGACCGGATTCATTGGTGCTGTAGAGCTGTTGGTGACGATGATCAACGACGACGTCATCAAGGCCTCCATTGGCGAGAAGCACTACAAGCCCTATGCGCCGTATCTGCTGACGGTGTTCTTCTTCATTTTCGTCACCAACCTGCTGGGACTGTTGCCCATATTCCCCGGTGGTTCGAATGTGACAGGTAACATTAACATCACGTTCTTCCTGGCATTGTGCACCATGCTGGCCATCAACCTCTTCGGCAACAAGGAGTACTGGAAGGAGATTCTGTGGCCCGACGTGCCCATCTTCCTGAAAGCCATCCCCCTGATGCCGGCCATCGAGCTGTTCGGCGTGTTCACCAAGCCCTTCGCGCTGATGATCCGTCTCTTTGCCAACATGATGGCTGGCCACGCCATGATACTCAGCTTCAGCTGCGTCATCTTCCTGGGCTGGACCATGGGCGTGGGACTGGGCATTGGACTGAACATCTTCAGCATCATCATGCTGCTGTTCATGAATGCACTGGAACTGTTGGTGGCCTTCGTACAGGCTTATGTGTTCACCATGTTGAGTTCGGTATTCATCGGACTTGCACACAAAGAGCATCACGGATAATTAATAAAACAATTAAACATTAAATATTAACAATTTTAAAACATTAAGATTATGATTACATCATTATTGTTGGCCGCTGAAGGTCTGGCACAGCTGGGCTGCGGTATTGGAGCTGGTATTGCCGTTATTGGTGCAGGTATTGGTATTGGTAAGATTGGTGGCAGCGCTGTTGACGCTATTGCCCGCCAGCCGGAGGCTTCCGGACAGATCTTCACACAGATGATTCTGACCTCTGCTTTCGTCGAGGGTTGTGCCCTCTTCGCCATCGCTGCTTGTGCATTCTTGATTTAGTAAAAACTGACAGCAAATGGATTTCACAAAATTACCGGCTATCCTGACGCCTGATTTAGGACTCCTGTTCTGGATGTTACTGGCGTTCCTAGTGGTCTTCGTAATACTTGCCAAGTATGGTTTCCCTGCCATCCTCAACATGGTTGACGAGCGAAACAAATACATTGACGAAAGTCTGCGCAAGGCTCACGAGGCCGAGGAACGACTGGCCAATATCCAGCAGGAAGGTGAATCCATCTTGCAGGAGGCACGCGAGAAACAGGCTCAGATACTGAAGGAGGCCGCCGAGTCGCGCGACGCTATCGTCGAGCAGGCTCAGCAGAAGGCAAGGGCTGAGGGTGCCCGTCTGTTGGATGAAGCGAAAGTTGCCATCGAACAGGAGAAGAAGG
>Ga0310697_10000747_pt1 | contig 41643 bp, 66 predicted proteins | sample 172DNAGHGlowgp2_FD_203883 | JGI IMG/M metagenome (GOLD analysis project Ga0310697, IMG submission 203883) | Sheep rumen microbial communities from Palmerston North, Manawatu-Wanganui, New Zealand - 1728 DNA GHGlow gp2 (v2) (version 2) | ecosystem: Host-associated > Mammals > Digestive system >...
TCATGGCGGCGGCCGTGCTCTCGGCGGGCCGCGAAGCGCCAGGAGCGCGTCAGGAACGCGGAAACGCTTCGGACGGGCAAGTTATCGACAACGATGCCGAGCGCGCTCTCAGTGGAGCGCGGGCGGCCTTAAACGACGAAACGATGGAGGTGTAGACGTGAGCGAAATCATCCAGCTGACGGACGGGCTGAGAATCAGGCGGCTCGACCGCATGAACGTGGCCGTCGAAAGGCTCGTCACGCCCAAGGATGGCGAGCAGCGGTGGGAGCCGGCCAACGGGCAGGGGCGCGGCCCGTTCTGCGGGAGCGAGGCCGTCGCGTGCAGATGGGTGCTCGACCACGGCCTGGTGGACGGCGCGGGCGAGACAGACCTGCAGGGCGCGGTCGCGGCGTACGAGCGCGCGGCCGAACAGCTCGCCAGGGCCGTCGAGAAGGCGACGTCCTGATGGGCGCGTGGACGGCCGTGGAGCTGGCCCCGCTGCGGCGGGCCGAGCGGTGCGCGTGCGAGCTGTTCGGCATGATATCCGCCGCCAGGATGCTCGGATGGGTGGGCGCGCGCGTGTACGAGACGGCGTGCGAGTCGATGCGCTCGGCGGGCCTCGGGGCCGCCGTCGATGCGCTGGAAGGGGATGACATGAGCGACTGCAGCGGGCGGGAGCCGGACGCGGGGGCCGCGATCGGGCGCCTGATGGACGCGAACGGCGAGCTGTGCGCCGAAATCAACCGCCAGGAGCGGCGTATCCGCGAGCTTGAGCGCGAGCGCGACGAGCTAACGCTGAAGCTGGCGGGAAAGCCGAAGTGCGAGGTATGCGACCGCACGACGATGCTGACCGAAATCGAAGGGCTGACCGCCGAGCGCGACTACTGGCGCCAGGAGGTCCAGTTCTGCATGGACGCCGCATACCGCAGGGGCGGCGCGACCTACGACCCGAAAGTGATGGCCTACCCGGATCGCGGATTATGCACGACGCCCTCCACGCTTGTGTCGGCGACCATCGACGGGCTGCGGGACGAGCAGGCGGCGCAGTACCTCGACATCGTGAAGGAGGCTGTTGAGCTTAAGGCGCAGCGCGACGCGGCAATCGCCGAGCGCGACGAGCTGCGCGAGAGGCTGTCGCAGGCCATCGGGCACGCGGCCGACATAATCGCGCTGCAAGACCTGGAAGGGGTCGAGAGATGAACGCAGAGGAACGCTGCGAGATGTACAGGCGACAGCTCGGCGGGGCCTACGCGGCGAGCAACCGCAAGAGCCAGCGCATACGCGAGCTTGAGGGGCGTGTGGCCGAGCTTGAGCGCGAGCGCGACGAATGGCAGCTCAAGTGCTGCGAGGAGGCTGGGTTGCACGCATCCCACTTGTTCCAGCGCGACGAGCTGATACGAGACATGATGCCGTTCATGTGCGAGGACGACGGCATCGAGGGAATCGAGACGCGCATTCGCGAGTTCGGAATCGAGGTGGACGGATGATTCGCGCGAAGGTGGGATTCGAGACGCACCGATGCGACCGCATGCCCGGTGGGTTCAGCCTGCGGCGCTACGAGGACAGCGGGCGCGAGCACCAGTGGCCAGAGCCTGGCGGCTGGGTGCTGGGGCGGCGCGATTACGACAGCGAATGGGGCAGCACCTACCTCGACCACGTGACACCTTTGCGGCGCGAGCACGTGCGGTTCTGCCCGTGGTGCGGAGAAAGGTTGGAAGGAGAGACGGAATGACGGACAAGGAGAGGGCCGCTCGCGCAATCGGCTACCTCGAAGGGTTCAGCGCGATTGTCTGGGCGCACGTCGGCGAGAAGCTGGCGGACGAGAGCGTGGCGGCGTACGACGATGCCGTGGAGACGCTGCGCAAGGCGATTTTCGAGAAGGAGGTTGACGAATGAGCGAAAAGAAATTGGCGACCATCGCGTTGCAGCTCGTCCGCTTCCACTACGAAAAGGATGACGAGAGGTTCGACGAGTCGTGCATCGAGCTGGAGAACTGGTTCTACGACCGCGACGAAATCGATCTCGCGGAGTTCGCGATGGCGTGCCGCTGCCCCGCGTGCGCGTTCGTGCCGATGGAGGTGGACGATGACTAACGCGACCGATGAGCTGCTGAGCTTGCTGGACGATTTCGAGCACGAGTGCTTCATGCTCCGCGTCGAAGCGTCCGAGACGAGGGCAAAGGACGAGGCAGTGCGCGAAGCCTACGAGCGAATCCGCGAGGAATCTGCGCAGGCAATCGCCGCGACGCTGGGCGAACTCAATCCCGATGGCTTTCCCATCGGATTGACCATATCTGACGACGGCGACTTGCTCGACTGGCGCGGCGAGAACTACGTCAGGCAATCGGCGCTTGTCGGCGGGAAGCTGACAGCCGAACAGGTGAGAGAGACCGTCGATAAGCACTGGCACGACCTCCCAGCCGATTTCGACATGCCAGAAGCCACCGCGTTGCCAGAGTACAGCTACGACTGGCAGGCAATAGCCGACGAGCTGAGCGCGGCGCTGGGCGGCGGGGAGTGCGTGCCCCATGGCGAGTGGGAAAGCATCAGCCAGACACAGGAAGTGCGCCACATATTCTGCGAATGCGGTCATGAGCTTGGAATGGACAGGCGCGACTCTCTGCCATTCCATCGCACGAGTCTTTGCGCCATTCCGAATTACTGCGAGGAATGCGGACGCAAGATTCGGAAGGCGGTGGAGCGATGATTGACTTCAACTACACGGCACCCGAGCTGCTGCCGCTGAGGATTCAAGAAGTGCTCGACGCGCCTAATGAGCCGCACAGAATCGGCAACGTGGTGTACGTGCCAGAGGGCGGCGGGGAGTGCGAGCTTGTCGAAGTGGACAGCTACAGCAACGCCTACGAGGTCATCCACGTGCTCGAATGCAGCGCGTGCGGCGAGACGTGCGAGCACGTCAACGGAAGCTATCCCAGGTGCCCGCACTGCGGACGGAAGGCGGTGGAGCGATGAGCGACCTGCTGCAAGAAGTCATCGACATGCTGGATTACAAGAAGCGCCTGCAAGCTATGTTCGGCGAAAAAGAGGGAGCGGAGCTTGCAGAGCTTGCAATCAAGCTGAGCGGAGAGAGGTACAGCAGCGCGCCAGAGTTCGCCTGGTGGATGCTCATGGATGCGGCCCGAGGTTCGAGCTTCGAGCAGATTCGCGAGCACTGGGGCGCGAAGCTGGAGAGAAAGGTGAAGCGATGAGCTACTACGGCGATGGAAGCGGGAAGCAAGCGATTCGCGACGCTATCAGCTGGGCGAAAGACGACTATGAGGATAGCGATGAAGGCCGCAAGCAATTCGTTGCCGACCTGATGCGGGTATGCGCCGACTACGTTTCCGACATCATGGAAGGTTGGTGGTGAGCGATGAGCATGTTGATTTCGCAAGCTAAGGAGCTTCGTACGCTTGCAGGCGGTCTGCGGAAGCTCTACGAGAGCGGCGCGAACCTGACGCGAGTGCAAGTCGCTGGCATGACAACTGCGGTGGAGGCCATTCGCGAAGCCGCCGACACCATCGAGAGCCTGCGGGACAGGCTGCAAAAAGCAGAAGAGGATGCGCGGATTATCGAAGTCGAGACAAGTCACATCGACATTGAACAAGGCGAAATAATTACGCGATTCGTTCCCGCCGAGCTGGACTACATCGAGGACAAGAGCCGATGGAACAAGCTGTTCGGCACGCCAGAGAGGGCGGCACGGACGTTGGAAGCCATACCATGCGGCAGTTCGCCGTGTTCCAAATGCCCGATGTTCAAGCCGTGCTGTGGTGATAGTGATGTTCCCGATGTGAAAGAAGATGAGAACGCGTTTTACGACGCGCTGCTCGAATGGCTGATAAGGAGCGATGCATGATAGACAAGTTGAGAATCGATCACGCGAGGGCAGCCATTGACGCGCTGAGGTTGCGTTACGGCAAGGGCAAGACCAAGCTCACCGATGACCAGATAGCCGAAGGGCTAGAGAATTACAGGCCGAAGGCGAAAGCTGACATCGTCATGATTGACGAGCTGAGGGGTGATGCATGATGTGCGATTACTGCGACGGTTCCGAGAAGCCGATTGTCGAGATAGACGGCGGCGTAGCCTACATGACGCTCGCACCCGATGACAGCGAGTACCACGAGGGCTTCCTGCTGAACTTCTACAGCGAGCCGAACGAGCGCGGCATCTGGTACTCGTTCATTGTGTCGTGCTGCCCGATGTGCGGACGTGAGCTGAGAGGTGATGCGGAATGACCGAGCAAAGCAAAGTCGAGCGTTTTGATGTCAAAGCATCAGGCGGGTTCAAGTTCAAGTTAAACGAAGCGGGCGCAATTACGGAGCTCAGCGCACCAGAGATGAAGTTCGACAAGTGGCGCGAGACGCACATCGACTACACCGAGAGCCTGGGCGAAACGTACAAGTCGCTCAGCATCGAGACGTATTTTACGAATGACGAGCTGATCGCGCTCGTTCGAGAACTGAGGGGTGATGCGGAATGAGCCGCTACTTCCTATGCGACTACTGCAAGCATGCCAAGCGGCTCGACGTGTTCAACGCCCAGTGCGAGAAGTACGGCGTGATCGCAAAGCGAACCATCGGCGATGACCAGTACCCGCACGAGGTGTGTGATTGCTACGTGCAAGCATGCGAGCTGAGGGGTGATGCGGAATGAGCGGCTTTACATCAGGCATGAAGTCGTCGCTATCGAACGAATGGACAACGCCACGGGAGTTATTCGATGAGCTTAACGCAGAGTTTCATTTCACGCTTGACGCTGCATCGACTGACGAGAACGCACTATGCGAGCAACATTACACGGTTGATGATGACGGCCTGTCCCAGGAGTGGGCGGGGAGTGTTTGGCTCAATCCGCCGTATGGCCGCGAGATAGGCGCGTGGATGCAGAAAGCGGCGCAATCGAATCGGGGGGGGGGTCACTGTTTGCCTTGTTCCCGCTCGAACCGATACGCGATGGTGGCACGAATGGATTGTCGGCCATGCAACCGAAGTCAGGTTCATTCGCGGACGGCTCAAGTTTGGAAACTCGGACAGCGGCGCTCCGTTTCCTTCCGCAATCGTCATATACGACAAGCGGCCGAAGAATTATTGGTCAGTTAGGTAAAAGGAACGCGCAACACGAACGGCTGCGCGGGGAAGGAGAGTGACATGCTCAAGAAACGGTATGACGGGGCCGAATGTTGCGACCAGGACGATCTGGAATCAATCAAGTCGCTGCTCATCGGCAGGCGCGTGGTAGACGTTCATGAAAGCGGCTATCTGACGCTAGACAGCGGGACGGTGTTGGAGGTCGAGCCGAACCGGGGATGCATCTGCGGTGCCGGCGATTACTGGATCGACCATCTCGAAGGAGTTAACAATGCCATCACCGACGTAGAGCTCGATTGCACCTACGAGGACCACGAGGACTACGACACGGCCTACCGGATCTACGTGTACGCGAACGGGATGCGGCACGAGCTGCTGCGCGTCGTCGGCTCTGACGGCAACGGGTACTACGGCACGGGATACGAGCTGGTCGTGAGGGTGCGCGGGAAGGAAGAAGGCTGATGTGCAATTACTGCAAGCCCAACAGCCGCCCGCTCGTCTGGGAGCCGCACGACATGTACGCATACGTGAACACTGCCCACGTGGACGGGCCGCGCATCGATCTCGACATTTACGAGGGGGACGGGCGGCGCGTCTGGGCGCACGTGCCGATTCGCTGCTGCCCGATGTGCGGACGAGATTTGCACGTGGAGGTGGAGCCATGAGCGAGACTAAACGGCAGCGTCGAGCCGAAGCGGTGGAGAGGTTAAAGAACATACCTCCGATGAACACTTCGGAAATTAGGTACGTTAGGGCGATTCTTGGCTCCGTAGCAGGAATGACCGCGCAAGACGTTACGCGCGAGCTAATCGACTTGCTGACCGACGATGGCGCTAACGACGATTCCGCGCCCGAAAGCGGCGTTACCGATGGCGACGTTGACAGCCGCGAGAAGCTGGAAGCGGACGTATTAAGCGAGTCTGCGTCCTGGCTGCACACGCCGTACGGTTTTCGCAAGGTGCGCAATTGGCTCGACCGTCAGGCCGACATCACGCGTCGCGAGGTGCTGTGCAGCCCCGACGAGCGGGACGAGCAGATTGCCGAGCTGACCGCTATGCTCGACGAGTGGAAAGACCTGCAAAAGCAGGTTATGGGCGAACGAAACCATGCAATCGCAGAGCGCGACGAGCTGAGAGCCGAATGCGAGGGCTTGGAACACGCAAACAAGCGCCAATCTCGCAAGATTCACGACGTATGCGAAGCAAACAGCAAGCTGAAAGCCGAGCTTGACGCCTATCGCGGCGAGTACGAGGACATGGAGTTCATCGTCTCGATCGACGAGGCCATGAAGTTCACGACCGACCCGCCAGGGTACGTCAAGAAGGCGCTCGCCGACCTGCAAGCCAGGGTGGACGAGCTGGCCGCCGAACGCGACGATTACCGCGAGAAGCTTTCGAGGGCGCTGGACTTGGCGCGCGAAATGCTAAGGACGAACAACGACTGACCTATCGGCCTCCGGCGCACGCGGCCGCTTCGAGCTGCGGCGCATGAGTGGCCCATGGCCCACACGGCCAGGGGCGGGAGGCGGTAAGTTGGGGCCGGCGGGAAGGAGGCGGCGATGGAAAGGCGCGAAGGGCCCGACGCCTGGTACGCGCCGACGTGCGACGAGGTCGCGTGCGTGAAGTGCGGTTTCGTCACGACGGCGGACAGGGCGTCCGAGATGGACGGGTGCCCGAGATGCGGGCACGGAAAAAAGAACGGCGGCGAGCGGTGAACGAGGGCGGGCGTGCAGGAACGCATGCTATGAGCGCCCAGCTGCCGCTGTTCACCGAGGAGGTGGGCACGTGGCCGTATCCCGAGCCGTGCCCGGTGCGGGAGGATTGCGGCGCGTACGCCTGCGAGACGGGCGGCTGCTCGGGGGAGCGGGCCTTGTGCACGAGGGCGCAGCTGGCGTGCGGCCGCTGGCTCCCGCAGTGGAGAATCGAACTGATGAGCAGGTACGAGCGCACGATGCTGCTCGGCGACGAGAGGTCGAAGCGGCGGATGCTGCGCGCGATCGAGAGGAGATACGAGGAATGAGGACGATTGATTTCGGCGGCGAGACGATCGCCTACTACGACGAGGAGGACCTGGCAGAGTGCCGCGTCTGCCACGTCAAGCCGATTTACAAGGATGGCACGAGCAGTAGCGGCGGCGCGTACGTGCGCTGCCCGTCGTGCGGAATCAAGACCGGCACGTCCACGAGCGGCCTGGAGGGCGTGCTGCCCGTCTGGAACCGGTGCATGGTGGACAACTGGGAAGACCCGAAGGAGGCGGTCGAATGAGCGACGCGAGGAAATGTGACCGTTGCGGCGCGTTCTATGCCAAAGGCAGCAAGGGGCGCGTCGTCTTTGAGTACTTCCCCAACAGCACGTCGCGCACGAAGAACGGTGGGGATATGTGCCCGAAGTGCGCGGCCAAGTTCGAAAGATGGTGGAACGCGAAGAGGAAGGAGGCAACCGAATGAGCGACCTCTTCGACCTCAACAAGCGCATCTTCGCGGCCATGGACGAGCTTGACGCCGCCGACGACGACAACCTCGAGCAGGCCATCGAGAAGGCGCGCACGAAGACGCAGCTGTTCGCCATGGCCATCAACTCGGCGAACACCATCGCGAAGGTGGCCAGCATGCAGGAGCAGACCATGGACGGACTCGCGCTCAAGGTCGGTACGTCGCGCCTGCTGCTCGGCCAGCCGCAGGTGGTCGCGGAGGTTGAGCACCGCGCGCTGCCCGAGTTCGACGCGCTGGCGTGGGTGGCCGAGTTCGCGCCCGGGCACACGTTGTCCTGGACGCGCGACCGCCTGAACAAGTACGCGCACGCGGACTACACCTTCGACGAGGTGCAGGCGCTGCTCGACGAGGCGCACGTGGAGTGCGCGCGGCTCGACGGGAGCCGCGATGAGTACGCCGACTTCAAGCGCAGGCTGACCGACGAGACGAGGCCGCGATGAAGCGAGCCAACTCGTGGACACCCGAGGAGGAGGCGTGGCTGCGCGAGGTCTACCCAGACCACCACAACGCCGAGATAGCGGCGATGCACACCGAGCGGTTCCCCGACCGCCCGAGGCGAACGGACAAGTCCATCAACAGCCGTGCGAAGGTCTACGGGCTGCGCAAGGCAGAGGGCTTCGCGCGCAACCCGCCGAGGTTCTGGACGCCCGAGCGCGTGGAATGGTTCCGCGCCTACGTGCCAGGGCATACGGAATCCGAGATCAGCGCCGAGCACGAGCGATTGTTCGGCGCGCCGCTGTCGGAAGGGCAAATCGGCAACGCCAAGACGAAGCTCGGCGTGCGCAGCGGCACGCACGGCGGCAGGTTCGAGAAGGGATGCGTGGGCGGATTCGCGTCGGACGAGCACCGCGCCAAGTTCCTCGAGGCGGGTCGCGCCACGCGCTTCAAGAAGGGCGAGGTGCACGTCGCGCCGTCCCGTGAGCGTCCCATCGGATTCGAGAGGGTGGACAAAGACGGCTTCACGTGGGTGAAGGTGCGCGATTCGCGGATCGACGGCCTGCAACGGCAGGAGAAGGGCCACCACAACGAGAACTACCGCATGAAGCATCACCTCGTGTACGAGCAGGCGTATGGGTCTATACCTAGAGGCTGCAACGTCGTGTTCGCCGACCACGACATGTCGAACTTCGACCCGGGCAACCTCGTGGCCGTCCCGCGCGACCTGTGGGCGGTCGTGAAGAAGAAGGGCGTCGAGTACCACGACGCCGAAACTCTGGAGGCCGCGGTGAACCTCGCCAGGCTCGAGCGCGGCATCTACGCCAAGAGGTGCGCGCCCAGGGCATGCGGGGCATGCGGCTCCACGTTCGAGCCGCGCTACCCGCATCAGCGCACGTGCGACGCGTGCCTCTCGGCGGGAATCCGCGCGAAGAAGGCCGAGATGCGGTTCGTCCCGAAGGGCGAGGCCACCTGCGCGGTGTGCGGCGCGCGCTTCGAGAAGCGCAATGAACGCCAGCGCAGGTGCGAGGACTGCATCGCCGAGGCGCCGACGATGAGCGTCGACGAGCAGCGACGGCGGCGTGGTACGATGCACAGGACGGAAGGAGCCAGATGACAGAGGAACTGGAAGCGAAGCTCGACGCGGGCTACGTCGACTACATGCGCGCGTGGTCGAAGCGATACCTCGGGCGCGTGCGCGCCACCATCCACACGATCGAGATGATCCGCTCGGAGATAGCCGAGATGGAGCGGTCGCTCGACGGCATCGGGGCGGTGCGCTACGACCGCGAGACCGTCCGCTCCGCGCCCGACGACGAGGGCCTGCTGCGCCGCATCGAGCGCATGGAGAGCCTGCGCGCCGAGTTCGCCGACGAGCTGGACGCGAACCTCCAGGCGCAGGCCGACGCGCACCGGGCGCTCGCCAACGTGCGCCAGCCGTGGAGGGCGCTGCTCACGTACCGCTACCTCCAGGGCAAGACGTGGGCCGACGTGGCCGACGCGCTCAACGCTCTGCCGGGCGTGCACTACTCGGAGGACTACATCCGCAAGGAGATGCACGACAACGCGCTCGTCGAGCTGTTCCCATTCGTTCCGCACGAGTACGACGAGTTCCCGGAGGCGATCTAGGAACTGCCCCGACAACCCCCGACCTAAAAGCCGTATAGTGTAACCGACGAATCACGGGCCGTCCGACTTGCAACCAGGTCGGGCGGCCCTCCTATTGCGCGGACGGAGGTGCGCCATGACGCTTGACGAGCTGACGCGCATCGCGCTGCGCTACAACACGTCCATGTCCCGCGCGATGCTGAGGGCGCTGGGCGTCCCCGTCCCGCACAGGCTCCCGAGGGAGGGGGCCATCGTCCGAGTGGACAGGTTCGACGGCCTGGCCGAGTGCTTCGCGCAGCGCCACGGGGTGCGGCAGTGACGGGAGCCGGCCTTTTTGGAAGGGGGCGGCCTTCATGACGAGGGGGGCATCCCGAAATCCGCGCCAGGTCAAGGCGAGGGAGCGGCGCAAGGCAGCTGCCCGGTACGCCGCCCAGGACGCGCCGTGCGGAATCTGCAACGGAGCACGCGGACCCATCGACTACATGGCCCCGCGCTCGCACCTCTACCCGCTCTCCCTGGTCATCGACGAGAAGGTTCCAGTTTCGCGATGGAGGGAGAGTGGATACCCATCGGCAGACGCTTGCGCTTGCGATCCGAGCAACTGGCAACCCGCCCATTGGATCTGCAATTCTCAAGCAGGCGACAAGCGCAAGGCCCGCGAGTTCCGCCGCGACGCGACGAGCGGCTCGTTCTGAGCGTTCCGAAGGCCGGGCGGGGTTCCCCTCCCCCCATGCGCGGCACACCCCGGCGCAAAGCGCCGATTTAGACAGATTCGATTTTCCACTGGCCGCACGACGCGGCCTTTTTCGTTTTTTTCCACGGTTCAAAAGGAGGTCGGGACGTGGCTGACCTGGTGAAGGCCGCGAAAAGCGGCAGCAGGCGCGAGACGCTCGAGGCGCTGCGCGACAAGCTGGCGAACAGCATCCAGAACTGCGAGAGCGGGCGCGACGTCGCGGCGCTGTCCAAGCGCCTCATGGAGGTGATGGACGAGATCGACTCGCTGCCGAAGGAGAGGAAGGACTCGCCGCTGGCGAGGGCCAAGAATGGCTCGTAGGCTCGGCGGGCAGGAGCCCACGTTCTCAACGGTCGGCGAGTGGGCGTCCACGCGCGGCCCCGAGGCCGTGGCGATGTTCGAGGCGTACGGCAGGCGCTACTACGGCTCGCAGGAGCTGGAGATGGACGTCTTCTTCGCGCGCGACGCCGACGGAGGCTTCGCCGCGAAGTCCATCGGCATCACGAAGCCGCGCCAGAACGGCAAGAGCTTCGCGCTGCGCGACTACGCGATCTGGATGGCGGCGGTCGAGGGCAAGGGCGTGCTCTACACGGCGCACCACGGGCGGACGTCCCGCAAGATGTTCAAGGAGATGTGCGACTTCATCGAGGCGCACGCAGACTTCAGGGACGAGCTGGACTACGTCTACAAGGCGGGCGGCTACGAGGGCATCTACTTCGAGAGCGGCGCGTGCATCGAGTTCCAGACGCGCACGAACAGCGGCGGGCGCGGCGGCACGTACAACGTCGTCGTGTTCGACGAGGCGCAGGAGCTGACCAACGCCCAGCAGGACGCCATCCTGCCCACGGTCTCGGCCGCAGGCGAGATAGACGAGGGCGACAGCGACCCGCAGAAGATATACGTCGGCACGGTCCCGGGGCCAGACTGCCAGGGAACCGTGTTCCGCGAGCTGCACGACCGCGCGCACGGCGGCGAGTCGAGCGTGTGGTGGCTCGAGTGGGGAGCCGAGGGCGAGACCCTCGACGACGTGGACGTCGACGACGTGGACCTCTGGTACGCGTGCAACCCCGCGATGGGCAGGCGCATGAGCGAGGCCACCGTGCGCGACGAGCACGACACGATGAGCCGCGACGGGTTCGCGCGCGAGAGGCTCGGCTGGTGGTCGCCGACTGCCGGGCTGCCCGACTTCGCGATACCGGCGAACAAGTTCGAGTCGCTCGCGGTCGACGCCGCCCCGACGGGCGGGCGCGCGGCCTACGGCGTGCGGTTCAGCGCGGACGGCTCCGAGGTGTCCCTCGCGGCCGCGAGACTGCACGACGGCCGCGTGTACGTCGAGCAGATCCGCCGCGAGCCGATGGCGCTCGGGCTGACGTGGCTGGCCGATTGGATCGCGCAGCGCAAGGCGCGCGGGTGCTGCTGCGTCATCGACGGCAAGGCGGGCGCCCAGGCGCTCGTGGACAAGCTGGGCAGGATGCCCGTCAACTACATCGTGACGCCGAGCGCGCAGCAGGCCATCGCGGCATGCACGGCGCTCGTGGACGCCGTGAACGAGGGGACGCTCGAGTGGTTCAGGCCGCAGGCCGACCTGCTCGACAGCGCCGTAACGTCCACGCGCAGGAAAATCGGCCAGGCAGGTGGCTGGGGGTTCGGAGGAGAGAACCCCACACCCATTGAGGCGGCTGCGCTCGCTTTGTGGGGAGTTCTCAACTCGAAACGCAACCCCGAGAGAAAGCAGAGAATCGGATGATGTACGGTTTCGAAGGCATCGCGCAGGCTTACGGCCTGCCGACCGCCGAGCGAGTCGTCGCCGCCGAGCTCGTGGAGATCCACGCAGCGCACATGGCCGCGAACGTGAACAAGGGACGCTACTACGACCAGCGCGTGACCGCGGGGGAGTGCAACCTCGGCATCGCGCTGCCGCGTGACCTGCGCAGCTTCGAGATGGCGTGCTGCTGGCCGGAGAAGGCGGTCACGGCGCTCGCCGACCGCAGCCGCTTCGACGGCTTCGTGGGCGCGAAGGGCCAGGAGATGCCCGAGCTGGACGCGATCGTGCGCGACAACAGGCTGACGAGCGCATACTCCATGGGCGTAATCGACGAGCTGAAGCACGGCGGCGTCATCGTCACGCTCGCCGCGAACCCGCTCGTGGGCTGCTCCATCCGCTTCCACACTTTCGAGACGGGCGCGGCGCGCTGGAACGGGCGTTTGCAGCGCATCGACGCGGCGCTCGCCATCATCGACACCGACAGGAACGCGGCGGGCGAGACGCGCCCGAGGACCGTGAACCTCTACACGGACGACGCCACGTGGGTAATCGAGCGGCACCCGTATGCGGCGAACGGCAGGAGCGTCTGGCACGCGACGAGGGCCGCGAACGGCCTCGGGCGGTGCATGGCCACCGTCCTGCGCAACCAGCCGACGAACTCGCAGCCGCTCGGCACGAGCCGCATCACGCGGTCCGTCCGCACGCTGACGCGCGGCTACATCCGCACGATGACGCTCGCGACCATCGGCCTGGAGTTCGCCACAAGCCCGCAGAAGTACCTCATGGGCGTGAGCGACGCGCAGTACGACGCGCTCATCAACGAGAAGTTCGCGAGGTACGTGGACTCCCTGATGCTCGGCACGGTCGACCCAGACACGGGCCAGGTGCCGCAGTACGGGCAGCTCGCGCAGGGCACGCTCCAGCAGCACGTGGACATGCTGCGCATGCTGTCCACGCAGTACGCCGCCGCGACCTCGCTCAGCGTCACCGACGCGGGCGTGGTCAACGACGCGAACCCGACGAGCTCGGACGCGATCAACGCGCAGAACGACAAGCTGATACGCCGAGCCGAGGCGCTGAACGAGTTCAACGCCGACGAGCTGCGCGACGTGGCGCTCATGGCGCTGGCCGTGAAGCGCAACCAGTCGCTCTCGCAGCTCTCCGAAGACGACCGCGACGTCATGGCGCACTTCCTGCCGCCGAGCATGCCGAACAAGGCGACGATGGGCGACTGGGCCATCAAGGTGGCGCAGGGAGACCAGCTGTTCGCCGGCACCGACGTCTACTACGAGCTGCAGGGCTTCGACAAGCCGACAATCGCGCGCATCCAGGCGCAGAAGCGGCGCAACGTGGCCGCGCAGATACTCGACATGGAGCTGACGCCAGATGAGACTCAGCAGCAGTACGTGGGATAGGTACAGGGAGGCGCACGCGCTCCTGCAGGGCAAGGCCAAGCAGAAGCTCGAGGCGTACTTCGATTCGCTCCCGTGGGACGTGGACGAGGCGCGATGCACGCGCCTGCTGTGCCGCTACGCCGTCGAGCTGGCGAGGCTGTACGGCGTCGCGGACGGCGAGCTGGCCGCGCAGTTCTACGACAGGCTCATGTCCATGCTCGGCGCGAGCGTGGAGCCCGCCGAGGTGGTCGGCGCCGACGAGGCGCTCGTGGCGCGTGACGTCCAGGCGGCGGTGTCGACGGGCACGAGCGCGGAGGCATCCAAGTCGCTCGCGTCCTCCGCGCTGTCGGGGCACGTGAAGCGCGCGGGCATCGAGACGATGCGCAACGCCGCGATTCGCGACCGCGCCATGTGGGCGTGGGTCTGCATCGGCGACACCTGCGCGTTCTGCAGGGTGCTCGGCTCGAACGGCTGGCAGGAGGCGTCCAGGAGCATCCGGGCGGGCAACCACGCCGAGCACATCCACGACAGCTGCGACTGCCAGTTCGTGGTGAAGCCGCCAGGGGCGAAGCTCGAGGTCGAGGGCTACGACCCCGACGCGCTGCGCGCCGAGTACAGGGACGCCGAGGGCGGCAGCGCCAAGGACAAGGTGAACGCCATGAGGCGGGCCGCATACACCGAGGATTACGCGGGGCGGCGCAACGCCAGGCGGCGCGAGCTGTACGCACGACAGAAACAGGCCGAGCAGGCCGAATAGCTTGGAATCAAGCCGTCCATGTGGGCGGCTTTTTTCATGCCCGAAAACGGGCAAACCCACTCATGCGCGGAGGTAAACGCGCACCGACTACGCGCTAGGGCGCGGGAAAGGGGCGAGACATGCCCGAAAACACCGAGAGCACGAACGCGGTGGACAACGCCACGCAGGGCGCACCTGTGGAGAAGACCTTCACGCAGTCCGAGATGGACGCCATCATCGGCGAGCGGCTCGGCAGGCTGAAGGCGAAGTACGCCGACTACGACGAGCTCAAGACCAAGGCGGCAGCGTACGACGAGGCCGCCGAGGCGTCGAAGAGCGAGCTGCAGAAGGCGGTCGAGGAACGCGACAAGCTCAAGGCGAAGCTGGACAAGCTGGAGGCCGACGCGAAGCGCGCCGAGCAGGTGGCGAAGGCCGCCGCCGAGCACGGCGTAGACGCCGAGCTGCTCTCCCGCATGTCGGGCGACGTCGAGGAGAACGCCAAGTTCCTCAAGGAGCAGATGGCCAGCGTGCCCAAGTACGGGAGCGTACCGGACGGCGGCGAACAGCAGCCACCGACCATCACCCGCGAGGCCATCGAGGCCATCAAGGATCCGCTCGAGCGCGTGAGGACGCGCGCCCAGCATCTAGACCTTTACCAGTAAGGAGGCCAGAAAATGGCAGTACCCACCAACATCATCACGGCAGCCGACATTGACGGCGCCCTCTCCCAGGAGTTCATCCGCAACTTCCAGGGCCAGTTCGACCGCCTCGCCGAGCTGATCGGCATCTTCGGCGTCAGCGTCCGCCCCGCCGGAACGGCGCTGTACCAGTACACCGTGAGCGGCTCGCTCAACAACAGCGCGAACGCGGCAGGCGCGTACTTCAAGACCGCCGACACCGACATCGTCGCAGGCAAGACCTACTACACGGTCTCCAACAGCGTGTACAGCGCCGTCGCGAACCCGACGAAGGCGAACCTCGGCAGCTACTACGAGCTCGACATCCTCGGCTCCAGCTCCGGCACCGCCTACGTCGAGGGCGACGAGGTCGCGCTGTCCAAGTACACCGTCACCAAGACCGCCATCGGCGATTTGTCCCCGATTCCGTACCGCAAGATGACCACCGCGAAGGCCATCCTCCAGGACGGCTACGAGAAGGCCGTCATGGCGACCGACAACAAGATGCTCTCGCAAATCCGCGCGCAGATCATCAACCAGTTCTTCACGTTCCTCGGGACCGGCACCGGCACGCCCGCCGCAGGCGCCAGCGTGACGGACCTCCAGAAGGCCCTGGCGTACGGCGACGCCGCGCTGCAGAACGCCATGGAGACCAACGGCGACGCCGCAGACGGCGCGTTCGTCCACTTCATCTCCCGCAACGACGCTGCCGACTACCTCGCGACCGCGAGCATTAGCACTCAGACGCTGTTCGGCTTGACCTACATCGAGAGCTTCCTCGGCGTCGAGCGCGTGTTCCTGACCAACAAGGTGACCGACGGCACCGTCATCGTGACGCCCGCCGAGAACATCCACGCCTACGGCATCGACTTCGGCGAGCTGTCCCAGGGCGGGCTGGTCTACCAGACTGGCTCCAACGGGCTCATCGGCGTCGCCCACAAGGGCGCGTACGACTACGCATCCGCAGAGACCGACGTCATGACGGGCCTGCAGCTGGTCCCCGAGAACCTCGGCTACATCGTCAAGTCGACCATCTCCGCCTAGCCATGAGGGTGCAGGCGATCAGGGCGTTCAACGACCTGGAGGCGGGGTGCAGGCGCGAGCGGGGCTCCGAGTTCGAAGCCTCGGACGAGCGCGGCGCGCACCTCGCCGACCTCGGGCTGGTCAAGCAGCTCGAGCAGGCGGAAGCGCCGAAGAGGAAGCAGCCGCGCAGGCGCGCTGCCAAGGCGAAGGAGTAGGGCATGACGGCGTACGCGACGGTTGAGCAGCTAGAGGTCGAGATGCGCGCTGACTTCTCGGAAGCGGACGCGGCGTACGCCGAATCCGTGCTCGGGCGCATCGGGAGCTACCTCGCGCAGAAGGTGGACGTCCGCGACGGCGATGCGGTGCAGGCAGAGAACCTGATGTACGCGAGCCTCTACATGGCGCGCCGCATCATGGAGTCGGCGACGGCGTCCGACGTGTCGTCCACGACGACGATGGCGGGCAGCTACTCGCAGACCGTGACATACGCGTCCCCGTACAGTTCGAACAACCTGTGGAAGCTGCTGAAGTCCAGCGGCTACGCAGGGCTGCTCGGCGTCGGTGGCGGCGTGGGCTTCGCGCGCCCGTCGTACGGCCGATTGGAGGCCGACGATGATTAAGGGGCGCACGGTGCGCGTCAAGCTGCGCGACAGGTCGGCGCGCGATTCCTTCGGCAACGACGTGGAGGCGTACCTCGCCCCGGAGGCGGTGGGCAACGTGGTAGTGCAGCCCGGCGCGTGCGCCGAGCTGGACTCGTCCCGCCCCGAGGGCGTGAAGGTCGCGCTCACGCTGCACTGGCCGAGGACATGGGACCACCGCTCGCTGCGCGGCGCGCGCGTGACGATAGACGCGCAGCCGTACGCGGGCGAGTACCGCGTCGTCGGAGACCCGAAGCCGTTCGACCCGACGTTATGCCCGACCGACTGGAACATGCCCGTGGAAGTGGAGGCGGTCGATGGCTAAGGTCACCTACAAGCCCAAGCGCGCGGGCTTCAAGCAGCTTTTCAACTCGCGCGAGATGTGCGAGCTGTGCACCGAGCACGCCTACGAGATCGCCAACCGCGCCAACGGCATGTACGACGCGGACGGCTACGAGGTGGACGACGGGCGCCCTGGCAAGTTCCGCGCGCACGCAATCGTCTACACGGGCGACCTGCACACGATGCGCTCGCAACGGCTGCACAACACTCTCCAGAAATCACTCGACTAAAGGAGGCCGCGCATGTGGTCATCCCTCGCGACGGTCATCGCGTGGATCGAGGGCGTCCTGGACGTCCGCACGGGCAGCTACCCTCCAGCCGACGCCGAGGGCGACTACGCAATCGTCCAGCGCGTCGGCGGCACGGCGAGCTACCCGCACGACTCCCCGCGCATCTCCGTGCAGGTGTGGACGGATTCCGACGCGAACGGCGAGCAGGTCGTGCTCGCGCTCGCGGCGGTGCTCCCCACGCTCGCGGACGCGCACGAGCGCATCAACGCGGTCGACCGCGAACCCGTAATCACGCAGATCGGGCGCGACGAGAACGGCCACTACGTGTGGCAGCTCACGTTCTCGCTCGAGTGCAACATCCGACAAGACTAGGAGGCCATAAATGGCAATCGACGCGAAGAAGGTGCTCGTAGGGGCGCCCAACCAATCCTCCACCACGGGCGCGGTGCAGTACGCCGCGACCTCCGAGACTCCCCCGAACGACGCCAAGACCGCGTGGGCCGGCGGCACGTCGTGCGGCTACGTTTCCGACGAGGGCCTGACGCTGGCGGCGAGCTACTCGACCACCGACATCAAGGACTGGTCGAAGGCCACTATCCGCACGCTGCTCGACCAGTTCACCGGCGAGGTCACGTTCAACTTCATCCAGACCGATTACGAGAGCCTGTGCGCCATCTTCGGCACCGACTACGTGACGCGTAGCGAGGCGACCGCCCAGCACGGCGAGCAGATCACCATCACCATCGGCGCGCACATGCCCGACGCGAAGATGTTCGTGTTCAACATGAAGGACGGCGCCGCGCGCATGCGCGTCGTGCTCCCGAACGCCCAGCCCGTGCTCAACGGCGACCTGACGTTCGTGGCCGGCGACGCCGTCAACTGGCCCGTGAAGCTGAGCTGCGGCGCCGACGCCAACGGCGAGTCCATCTACATCTACACGGACGATGGCGTGGTGAGCGCGTAATGGCCGAGGTAACTCTAAAGAGGGAGCGCCCGACGCTGACCGTGAACGTGGGCGACGAGAGCTACGGCGTGCCGCTCACGTTCAACCGCGCCGAGTACGGCGAGCTGGCCGAGAAGGACGGCATGGACGCCGTCTCGGACTTCTTCGCGAAGTACCTCGGCGACGTGTTCGACGAGCTGGGGGACGACGACCTCTCCGCGCTGTTCGACGCGTGGACGCGTGCGCGCGTGGCGCTCGGGGCGCCCGACGCGGGGGAACCCTCGGCCTCGCCGAGCTCGTAACGGAGCACGGCGAGGCGCTCGAGTACGACCTGCTCGTGCGCACGCGCTACACGTTGGACGACCTCGGCTACGACCTGCCCGAGAGGGCGCTGCTCGCGTTCGCCCGGCACCTGCCCGCGGATTCCGCGACGGCATCGGAGCTGTCGGACGACGCGGGCTGGTCGCGCACGGACATGCTGCTCGCACGCCTGATAGAGGCGGCGGAGCTGCAGCTGTGGGTCGACGTGTGCAAGGGGCTGAAGAAGGGCAACCGCCCGCCGAGGCCCGCGCGCATCCCGCGCCCAGGCGTGAAGGCGGACGAGCACGAGCGGCGCATCGGGAGCGGCCCGATACCCATAGAGGAATTCGACGATTGGTACTACGGAGGTGAGCCTGATGGCTAACGCCGAGGTAGGCAGCGCCTACGTGACAATCTACCCGCAGACGGACGGCAACTTCTCCAAGCAGGTCGGCAAGAACATCGAGAGCGGCCTGTCCACGAAGGCCGTCGCGGTTGGCAACATCGTGTCCGACGTGGTCATGAACGCGGTCGACGCCGTGGCGAACGGCGTCCAGGCCGTCATCAGCGGCGCCTTCGAGGGCTTCTCGGAGTACGAGCAGCTCGCGGGCGGCGTGGAGAAGATTTTCGACCAGGCCGACATCTCGAAGATTTTCGCAGACGCGCAGGGCGCCTACAAGGACCTCAACATGTCGGCCAACGAGTACCTCGCGTCCATCAACCAGGTCGGCGCCGCGTTCGCGCAGACCATGGGCGACCAGAAGGGCTACGACACCGCGCGCACCGGCATGAAGGCCATCGCAGACTACGCGAGCGGCACGGGGCGCAACCTGGACGAGCTGAACGAGAAGTACGCTCTCATCACCCGGTCCACGTCCTCCTACCAGTCCATCGCCGACCAGTTCAGCGGCATCTTGCCCGCCACGAGCGCCGACTTCCTCGCGCAGGCGCAGGCCGCCGGCCTGCTCAGCGGCGAGTACACGAAGCTGACCGAGGTCCCCGTCGCGGAGTACCAGCAGGCCGTCTCGCAGATGCTCGAGCAGGGCGTCAAGGACATGGGCCTGTACGGGAACACGATGCACGAGTCCACGGAGACCATCAGCGGTTCGCTGGCGATGCTCAAGTCGAGTTGGGAGAACATGCTGACGGAGCTCGGCAAGGACGACGGCAACATCGACGCCCGCGTCCAGGAGCTCGTGGACAGCGCGGTCGCCGTCATCGAGAACGTCGGGCCGCGGCTCGTGGAGATCGGCTCGCACATCATGGAGGCCGTGCCGGAGATCGTCGAGAAGCTGCAGCCGTACATCGACCAGTTCGTCGCGAGCGCGAAGTCGTTCATAGAGGCGCACCAGCCTGAAATCGAGGCGGCTGGCCAGGTGCTCTTCGACGGGATTTCGAAGGGAATCAGCTTCGCGCTGAGGGCTGCGCTGCCGGCGCTCGGCGAGGCCATCAAGAACATCGTGCTGACGTTCCCCGAGTGGTTCCCGCAGTTCCAGCAGGCTGGCTTCGACCTGTTCCTCGCCGTCGTAGAGGGCGTCTGCCTAGGCGTCCAACCGTTCTTCAACGAGCTGGAGAACGCCGTGAACGGCGCGTTGTCCAATCTAGGCAATGCAGTGGGCGGGTTCTTCAAGGCCGGCTTCGACATCGTCGGTGGCATCGCAGACGGCGTGCGTTCCGGCGTGGGCAAGGTGCGCTCCGTCTTCGACAGCATCAAGTCCGCGATCGGCAGCGCGATAGGCGCGGCGAAGAACCTGGTGAAGGGCGCCGTAGACGGCATCAAGGGCACCATAGAGGGCATCAAGGGCGTCGTCGGCACCGTGAGGTCCACGTTCAACAGCATCAAGTCGGCGATCACCGACCCCATAAACAGGGCGAAGGACACCGTGAAGGGCGTCATCGACAAGATCAAGGGGCTCTTCCCGCTCAACGTCGGCAAAATCTTCAGCAACCTGCAGATCCCGCACATCAGCGTGAACGGCGGCTCGCCCCCGTTCGGCATCGGCGGCAAGGGCAGCCTGCCGAGCTTCAACGTGAGCTGGCACGCCAAGGGCGCGATCTTCACGAAGCCGACCATCCTGGGCGGCACCGTGGGCGTCGGCGAGGCGGGGCCGGAAGCCGTCTTGCCCATCGACAGGCTCCCCGAGCTGCTGGGCATGGACGACGGGCAATCGGACGGCAGGCCGAACGTGTACGTCGGCGACATAAGCGTGAGCCCTTCCTCGGCGCTCTACGACCTGCTCATGGAGCTGGGCGAGACTATCGTCGAGGACAGGCGGCGCGCGGGGAAGGCGGTGGCGTAGCGCATGGCGGTCGCATCTAGCAAGAAGAAGATCAAGTGGGCCCACAAGAAGGGCGCGAAGGAGGGCTACAGCAGCTCCATCGCGCAGAAGTACTCGTCGTACACGGCAGCCGGCAAGACCATCTCGGGGCTGTCCATCGTTCTGTCGAGCGGCATGGCCGTCGCGACGTGGAGCAATCCCGAGAACACGGCCAAGGTCGAGACCCAGTGGTACTACCTCGTCAACACCACGGGCGGCTCGAAGTGGGTCGCCGCGTCGCGCGACTACCAGGACGTGGGGACGTCCACGACCGACAGCTACAACGTCCCGCAGGCCGCGCTGGCGGTCGACGTGTACGTGAAGCCGACCGCCGGCACATTCTCGTTCCAGTGGCAGACCTACGCCAAGAAGACCGAGACCCACAGCTACAAGAGCGGCAAGAAGACGAAGACCGCGAGCCGCACGTACTACGCCTACACGACGCACAACGAGACGCGCTACTACTACAACGGCAGCGCGTCGCACGTCGCCGGCGGCGTGGCCACCGACAGCGCGGCGACGCCCGCCGCGCCGTCGGCCCCCGTGCTCGCGCTCGGGACCGACGGCAGGGTGACGGTCGAGCTGGCCAGCGACGAGGGAACCGCGCTCAAGGTCCACGTCGGCGTCTACATGGACGGCGCGTGGGGCAACCACAACGGCGGCAAGGTCTACGGCCCGTACAGCTCGGGCGTCGTCGACGTGGCGAACGTCTTCACGGCGGTGCGCGGCCACGCCTACCGCGTGGACGCCCGCCAGGAGAACACGGTGCTCGGCGTCTACTCGGCGTACAGCGCGTTCTCCGAAATCCTCGAGATGCCGCCGAGCACGCCCGCGAACCTCTCCGTCTCGTCGCTGTCGGCGAACGCCTTCATGGCGTCCTGGGACAAGGTGGACTACACGGGCGACGCGTTCGAGCTGCGCTGGGCGGCCACGCCGGACGACATGACGCTCGACGAGCCGCCGGAGGGCGTCGAGAGCGTGAGCGTGTCGGGCGGCGCGACCACCTACACGTCAACGCTCGCGGCCGGCACGTGGTACTTCTGCGTGCGCGCCACCTCGGGCGAGGGCAAGTCGGACTTCACGGCCCCCGCGCGCATCACGCTGGGGCTCGTGCCGGCCCCGCCGACGCTCGGCACCCTGCCCGCGTACGTGCCGCAGGGCGGCGAGGTCCAGCTCTCGTGGACGTACAACAACGCCGACGGCAGCTCGCAGACGGGCTACGAGGTCGCGCGCAAGGTCGATGCGGGCGAGTGGGCGAAGGTGGCCGAAGGCTCCACGGGCCTGTCCACCCTCGTCGTGTCCCTCGCGGGCATCGACGCGGAATCGTCCGTGAAGCTGCGCGTCCGCACGCTCGGCGCGACGGGCGAGTGGTCGGAGTGGTCGGAATCGCCCTCCATCGTCATCGACGCGCCGCTCATGGTCACGCTCGGCGTGGACGACCCGCCGACCATACCGCTCGGCATGGGCCTGTTCGCGAGCGCCGACGTGCGCCTGTGGCACCTGCTCGTGACGAGCGACGAGGCGGCCGAGACGACCATGCCCGACGGCACGGCGGGAGTTCTCCCCGCCGGCAGCGTGGCCTTCGAGGGCACGTTCCAGGCGGGCGAGGACGGCTTCGACCCGCGCGAGATGGCGGTCGAGCTGGACTTCGCGGACAGCTCGTTCGTCCGCGGCGTGAGCTACACGGCGAGGCTCGACGCGATCAGCGCGCACGGCCTGACCGACGACGACTCCGCGACGTTCGCGCCGCAGTGGGACGCCGGAGCGCCCATGCCGCAGGCGTTCGTGCCCGACCCGGGCGACGACTACATAGCGCACATCTTCCCCGAGTGCCGCGACCTGGACGCCGAGCCGATAGGCACCGACGAGTCGGGCAACGACGTGTTCCCGCTCGTCGAGGGCGTGGAGCTGTCGGTGTACCGCATCGACTACGACGGGCAGGCGCTGCTCGTCGCGGACGGGGTGGAGAACAACGGGCGCGCGGAGGTCATCGACGAGCACCCGAACTTCGGCTACTGCACGTACCGCATCGCGGCGCGCGCAGCGGACGGCTCGATCGGATTCGTCGACGAGGAGTGCTACGTGGGCTGCGAGAGCGTGGTGCTCGACTTCGACACGGGCCTGCGCAGCTACGCGCCCGGCGACGCGTGGGACGGCAGCGGCCGCATCGAGCTGCCGTACGACATCGAGGTTGACGAGAAGTACAGCCCGGACGTGGAGCTGGCGGAGTTCATAGGCAACGACGACCCGACGCTTTACGCGGGAACGCAGCTCGGGCGCACGGCGAGCGTGTCCACCCGCGTGGTGGCCACCGACGACGCGGACGCCATCGAGCGCATCCGCATGCTCGCGGGACTGCGCGAGAGGTGCTACTACCGCGACCCGACGGGCCTCGGCTTCTGGGCGTGGGCGGTCCCCACGCTCAAGTGGGACGGCCCGGACGTCGTCGGCGCGTCGTTCGCCATCTCGCGGATCATGGGCGACTACGGCGGCGACGTCGGATACACGGAGGCATAGCATGGCGATCGACTGGCGGCAGGGCATGCAGCGCACCTACGAGCTCGTGCGGCTCGACGATGCGTGGGCAGAGGCCGAGAAGGTCCAGGACCTGACCGACCTCACCATCACGTACGAGGGCAAGGGCCTGCGGTACTCGGCGAGCTTCACGCCCTACGAGCAGCTGCGGGACGGCTACTACCGCGCCTATATGGTATGCACGCAGCACTTGCTGCATTCGGTCGAGTCCGAGCGGATCGCGCTGGCCACCTTCCGCGTGCAATCGCCCAGGACGAGCATGGACGGGCGCGCGCGCACGTGGAAGGCGGTCGGCTACTCGCCGCTCGTGGAGCTCGATTCCGACTACCCGCCGATAGGGTGGACGGCCCAGGGCACGGTGGTCGCGCAGGCCGAGGCAATCGCGAAGAGGTGCCCCGCGCCCTGCAGCTACCCCGCGTCCGACGCGTCGATGGCGGCGTGGACCGCCGAGGACGACGACACGTGGCTCGACTGCCTTGAAGCGGTGCTCGCGAAGGCCGCGATGCACGTCGAGGTCGACGGCATGGGGCGCGTGCTCTTCGTCCCCGACCCAACGGGCAACGAATCGCCATCGTGGACCTTCGACGACGCGGCGTACGGCCTGCCGAGCATCCTCGCGCCCGACGTTGACGACGAGACCGACTACTACGAGCTCGCGAACAAGGTCGAGGTCGTGTACAGCGACGACCTGGTGTGCCACGTCGGCACGGCGGTCAACGACGACCCTCTCTCGCGCGGGTCGACCGTCTCGCGCGGCTACGTGAACGCGGTCCGCGACACGAGCCCCGAGATCGACGAGCCCGTGACGCTCGCGAAGGTGCAGGCGCACGCCGAGAAGCTGCTCGCCGAGCAGGGCAGGGCGACGCACTCCGCGAGCTTCACGCACGCCTACGTGCCCGACGCGGCCGTGGGGCGCACGGTGCGCCTCGACTACACGCGCATGGGATACCGCGCCGACGGGCGCATCGTCAAGCAGGTCCTGAAGTGCGGCGCGGCCGCGCTGGTGGACACCGATATAACGTACGAGGAGGCGCTGAATGGCTAGGAACGCGCTCGCCGACGTGGCGTCGATGCTCGCCGCGCCGCAGCGGCAGGAGCAGCGCATCGCCAAGAAGGCGAGCAGGGACCAGTACGGCTGGATCGCACTCGACGAGGGCGGCAACCCGACCGTGCTGCTGGACGGCGGCGAGGAGTACGCCGCGTGCACGGCGATGGTCGGCGTCCACCACGGCGACCGCGTGATGTGCCACATCGTGAACCACCGCATCGTCGTGTTCGCGAACGTCACGGCCCCGACGACCGACGACTCGACGGCGCTCGTGGCAATCGATAGGGCGGATACTGCAGCCGAAGCAGCCGACAAGGCCGGAATCGCAGCAGCGAGCGCCCAGGCCGACGCGACGCAGGCGAAAGCAGATGCAGCCATCGCGAAGAGCGCGGCGCAGGGCGCTGTATCCGACGCTGCGACGGCGAAGGCGGCGGCGACGCAGGCGCAATCCGACGCGGCATCGGCGGAGCAGTCCGCGCAGTCCGCGCAGCGGGACGCCTCGGACGCTGCCGATTCGGCATCGGCGGCCCAGGCGCAGGCTTCGACGGCCTCTCAGGCCGCCACGGCGGCGCAGGGCAGCGCGGCCACGGCTGCCACGGCGGCGCAGCAGGCGCAGTCGGACGCGGCGGATGCTGCGGACTCCGCGCAGGCCGCTCGCGACGACGCGGACGCGGCCCAGGCATCGGCGACGGCGGCCCAGGGAAGCGCGTCGACGGCTGCGGCATCGGCCACGGCAGCCCAGGGCAGCGCATCCTCTGCGGCGACGAGCGCGACCAACGCCGCCTCATCTGCAAGGGCCGCCGCATCCGACGCGGCCCAGGCCAGGGAGGACGCGGACGACGCAGCCACGAGCGCGGCCAACGCCGCCACGTCCGCATCCCAGGCGTCCACGTCGGCCACGAGCGCGGCCACGAGCGCGACCAACGCGGAGTCGAGCGCGTCGAGCGCCGAGGCATCCGCCTCGGACGCGGCGACCTCCGCAGGCGCGGCGGCGTCGTCCGCTTCGACGGCGCAGCAGCAGGCCAGCGCGGCCACCACCGCAGCCAACGAGGCGAAGGCCGACGCGAAGACCGCGAAGGACAACGCAGCGCAGGCCGTCTCCGACGCGGCGACCGCGAAGCAGGCGGCGACCGATGCCACCGCGACCGCGAACGGCGCGGTGACGGCGCTCGCGACGGTTCAGGGCGTGGTGGACCAGCTCGAAACCGACGTGGACGAATTGCAGGTTCACGTGGCGATGATGGACGCATACTCCGACGGCCACGGCGGGACGGTTCCCGCTGGCCTGCACGTGGTTCCCACTGGCTCCGGCTACTTCCTGGTGATCGCCAACGACGGCACGTACGTCTACGACGCGCAGAGCGTCCTCGTGACGAAGTTCGGCGAGAGCATCGACTTTTCCAGCACGCGCCCGCAGCGCATCGGAAACGACACCGCCTATGTCGAGTATTACGACTCCGACAACGACGGCATCCCAGACTCCATCCGCATCGTGGGAACCAATCTGAACACGGAGATCGCGAACTTCAAGCAAACCGTCTCCGAGACCTACGCGACGAAAAACGCACTATCAACCGCCGAGACGAACATCGCTAGCAATGCGAACGCCATCACCCTCAACGCCTCCAAGCTGGAGACGGTGGCGAACCCGAATCTCAGCCCGTTCTGGTCGATGGGTGATGGCGACCTGTCGTATTGGTCGGACAAGAACAAGGGCTACTACTCGTCGGAACTCGGGAAAATCGGCACGCAGCTTGCGGACGGCTGGGCGCATTTCGAGATGGACAACAGCGCAAGAGGGGGGAGCGCATTTGTGAACTTCCATTGCGTCGTTGACCAGCAGCTTGCAAAATCGATGGACCACACGTTTCTCGTGGAGGTCAGGAACCTGTCCTTCGCGTCGGGGTCGAGCTTGCGGGTGCAGCCAATAACGTCCAACGAGTCCGCTGCGCGTTACGACCAGTTCGCCACGAAGAACCCGATGTACGTCGACGTCACCGTGGACGGCTCCTACCGGATAGCCGCAGTCACCGTGGCGGATTATTCGCCGTGTAAAACGATGTGCGACGGGTTCTTCTACGTCGCGCCGGGCGTTAGCTGTTCGTTCGACATCAGGCTGTCGCTCTATGAGGGCGAGTATGCAGGGCCGTACAAGCCGTATGTTGGAACAAAGCTCTACGCTTCCCAGGCGGAGCTGAAGGTGCAGTCCGACCGCATCGGCATGGTCGTGAGCAACCAGGACGCATCCTCTTCGCTAGCGCTCACCGCCGACGCGATGGAGTACATAGGCGACCACGTGGAAATCAAGGGCAGCGACGGCACGAGCACGGTCATATCGGGCGGCAAGTTGCAAACCAATAAAATCACCGTCGGCAGCTTGAAGGACGGCAGCAGCTACGCCACGAATACGAGTGTTGACAACAAAATCAAATCCGTCGAAATCGGCGGGAGGAATTTGTTGCTGGGAACCTCCGACGAGTGGAGCGATTGGGTTAAACCGGAGAACAAGAGCAACAACACGAAATACTGGTACATCTCGCGCAACGACAAGCTGACCACCTGGGCGGCGATGGACGCGCATGTTACATGCTCGTTCGAAATCGAGTTCTCCGGCGTGACCGCATCAACCGGAGGCTCGTTCAGGATTTACGCTCAGGACAACTTCAAGAGCGCGGCGAACGTGCCCTTGGGAGCCACCTCGAATACCGACTGGAACAACGGTGCGGCGATTCGGGCGATGGACCTGACCACACCACCAGCCGATGGCGTGTATCGCTGTACGGCCTCGTTGGTGTTCACGAACAACCACGCCACGCGTTACGCCCTGCAATTCTCAACCAGAGCCGACTGGTGGGCATCTGGCAAGTATCGCATCCGCAAGGTCAAGTACGAACTGGGCAATAAGCCTACCGACTGGACCCCTGCGCCAGAAGACGTGGACGCGGCGGTGGACGATGCCACCAAGACCGCGACGAACTATATCACCGCCGACCCAACTGACGGCATCAAGGTTCACGACTCGGGCGACGTCACGACATTCGTTCAGATAGCGAGCGGGGTCATCGACTTCGTGCGGTCGGGTGTCAGCGCCATGAAGATGTGGGTGGACAACTCCGTCGCGAAGGTGCGCGTCGGCCTCGAATCCGCAGGGCACTCCGTGTTCTCGCCTAGCGGCATGGAGGTCTTCACCGACGCGAACACGAGCGTGGCGAGCTTCGGCAGCGCGGCCAGAATCGGCAAGGCGTACGTCGATGGCGCGACGGACAACGAGAGCCACATGGAGCTGGACTACCACAGCTTGCAGCTGGTGGACAGAGACGGGAACATCTATTTCCATGTAAGCGACTTGCGCGATTCGAGCGGGGAATTGGAAGTCACGGATACATTCATGGGGGACGGCAGCACATGGTCTTTCGTGCTCTCGACGCCCCCAGCGAAGGACACTGATTACACCGTGACTGTATCCGATTCGAGCGGCGGGACGGTCACCAAGTGGGACAACATGGTTGTGTTCGGCTCGGCACCGTCATTAGGCGCGACGATAACCGTAGTATACGTGACCACATCCGACCGCGCTAAGGCGTATACATTCGGCACCAGGGCTTCGGACTCGAATGTCGGATCATTCAGCGTGGCCGAAGGCTATCAAACCACAGCAAGCGGTTCATACGCCCATTCCGAAGGCTATCAAAGCGTGGCAAGAGGCCAATACTCCCACGCCGAAAGCGTCGGCACTGCAAGCGGGGATTATTCCCACGCCGAAAACGGCAGCGTGGCAAGAGGCCAATTCTCCCACGCCGAGGGTCATGGCGATGCACTAGGTTATTGCAGCCACGCCGAGGGCGACCAAACCACGGCGACGACGCATGACGCCCATGCTGAGGGCTATCGAACCGAGGCAAGCGGTTATCATAGTCATGCGCAGAATTACGGCACCATCGCCGCATCCGACTACCAGACCGCCCTCGGCAAGTACAACATCTCCAATGCGAACAACGTCTACGCCGTCATCGTCGGCAACGGCACTTCCGACGACGCGAGAAGCAACGCCCTCACCGTTTGCTGGGATGGCACGTGCCACGTGGGCAACGTGCAGAGCGTGGCGGAAGACAACCACGCCTATCCGCTGTTCATATGGACTTCGAACATGGCGAATCCCGAATCCTACAGCGGCACCTACCCAGTCAGCCCGTGCTTCGTGTACTACGTGCCGAACAACGGGTTGTACTACTGCGAGAACTAAGGAGGCAGAATGAGCAAATTCGTAGTAGTCGAGTTCCAGACCTTCGAGGGCGGGGCCATGTCCACGCCCTGCTGGGCGTACGACGAGCGCAACGCGGCGGAGGCGAAGTACCACAGCGTCCTGGCTGGCGCGGCGGTGTCCGCGCTGCCCATGCACGCGTGCTCGCTCATGCAGGCTGACGGGCGGCTGCTGGCGTGCCAGAGCTACGAGCATGTCGCGGAGCCCGAGCCCGAGCCCGAACCCGAGACTGAGCCGACCGAGGAGGCGTAGCGCATGACGGCTACCCGAATCAACCCGGCGCCGCAGTTCACGGTCCAGCAGTGGACCAAGTCAGTGGCCAAGAACGGCGGCAGCGCGGCCGTGGCCGCGTCGGCCCTGGATGGCTACCAGTTCGTATGCTGGCTGCAGCCGGCCACTAGCGGATGGGTCGGGGCCTGCTACATGGAGAACCCGTCGGCGGCATCCACGAACGTGTGGAGTGCCTACGTCAACCAGTCCGGCAACGGCAACGTCATCTGCCGCGCGCTCTACGTGAAGGTCTAGCGCAACAGGTAACGAAAGGAAAGCATGAACATCAGCTACATCAGCTACGACGAGCTGGGCATCACCGTCGCGGTCATCGGCATCGCGCTGGCCTTCGTGGTGCTCGTATGGAACGCCATCAAGGCGATACGCGACTGGCGAGCCATGTCGCAGAAGCCGACCGCCGAGACGCTGTCAGACCACGGGCAGCGAATCCACAAGCTGGAGGAGCACGTCGAGGATATAGACCGCAAGCTCGACGGGGACTGGGAGTTCCGCCAGCGCGAGGCCGAGATGAATCGCCTGATGCTGAGAGCCATACGCGGCCTGCTCGCGCACGGCATCGACGGCAACGACGTGGACGGCCTGAGGACATTGGACAAGGAGATAGGCGACTATCTCGTGGACCATCAGAAGTAAGGAGGCAACCATGGACGAGTTGACCAAGGAGAGGGCGACGGCAATCGTGACGCTCGTGGTGACGTGCGCGGTGAACGTGTGCAACGTGCTGGGCTACGCCGTCGACGCAGAGCAGTGGGTGAACGCCGCGCTGAGCATCCTGAGCGTCATCTGCATCGTCTGGGCCTGGTGGAAGAACCAGAACATCACGCCCGAGGCGCTCGCGGGCTCGAACCTCATGCGCAAGCTGAAGCGGGAGGCCAAGCATGCCGCTTAACGGAATCGACGTCTCGAGCTGGCAGGCGGGCATCGACCTCTCGAAGATGCCCACCACGCAGTTCGCGGTGGTCAAGGCCACGGGCGGCACGTCCTACGTCAACCCCGAGATGGCCGCGCAGGCGGGAAGCGCGGTCGGGGCGGGCAAGCTGCTCGGCTACTACCACTTCGCCGCCGAACGCGGGTGCTCTGGCACGGCCAAGGCCGAGGCCGAACATTTCGTGAACCGCGTGAAGCCTTACGTCGGCAGGGCGACTCTGTGGCTCGATTGGGAGGCCGACGCGCTGCGGCTCGGGCCGAAATGGGCCAAGGCGTGGCTCGACCGCGTGCACGCCAAGACGGGCGTGAAGCCTGGAATCTACATGAGCAAGTCGGTGTGCAACGCCTACGACTGGTCGTCTGTCAAGAAGGCGGGGTATCCGCTGTGGTGCGCCCAGTACCCAGACTACGAGCCGACGGGCTACAGGGCCGACCCGTGGACGGACTCGACGCCTTTCGGAGCGTGGGGGAAGTCCGAGATGTACCAGTACACGAGCACGGGGCGCGTCGCGGGGTACGCGGGCAACCTCGACCTGAACCTGTACAGGGGCACCAAGGCCGCGTGGGCGGCGAGGGCGGCGATTGGCGGTGCCGTCGACAAGGCGGCGGCGAACGTCGCGTCAGCCGTGTCGGGCGCGTCCAGCGCGGCGAAGCAGGTCGCCGTCAACTGCGCCGAGGTGGCCGCGAAAATCCACCAGCGCATGTGCGACGACGACGGATTCGGCTACTCGTGGGAGGAGCGGTACGGCACGTCGACCGACAAGGTGACGTGGGTTATCGAGGGCCGCAAGTACACGCTCAACAGGGGCGATTACGACTGCTCAAGCTCCGTCATCACAGCTTGGAAGATGGCCTTGCAAGGCACCAAGTACGAGGGCAAGCTGGATGGCGCGGTCACGACGCGCGACATGCGCTCCGTGTTCAAGGCGTCTGGCCTGTTCGAGGTCTGGGACACCGCCAAGACCTACGCCGTGCGCGGCGACGTCTACCTCAACGACCAGAACCACACCGCCATATGCCAGGACGGCGGCACGGGCGACGGCCCTTACGGCAAAGACATGCTCTCGGAGTTCTGCTGGGGCGACAAGGGCGCGTACGGCAACAAGCGCGGCGACCAGAGCGGGTTCGAGGCGTACGTCCACGAGTACTACGATTACCCGTGGAGCTGCACCTTGCACTACAACGGCAAGGCCGACACGACCGCGCCCGCTTCCTCGCCCTCGCAGAAGAAGGCGGGCGCGTCCAAGTTGGCCGTCGACGGCGACTGGGGTCCGCTCACGACCAAGGAGTTCAAGCGCCAGCTAGGCATCAAAGTCAACGGCAAGCGCGACGGCGCGCTGTACAAGGCGCTCCGCGCGAAGATCGGCCCGAAGGCCAAACCTGGCAACGAGCTGAAGTTCACGAAGCCGCTCAGGAAGAGCCTCCAGAAGAAGCTCGGCGTGGCGCAGGACGGCGTCGTCGGCCCCGTGACCGTCAAGGCGCTCCAGCGCGCGCTCAACAGGGGCAAGGTGGCGAGATGGTGAGGGTCTTCATATCCCAGCCGATGCGCGGGCGCTCCCGCGAGGAGATCGACGCCGAGCGCGACGCGGCCTTCGGCGAGGTCGCCGAGATGATGCTCGACGCGCGCGGGGAGGACTGCCAGGAGGTGCCGAGCTACATCCCGTCGCTGGGCGACCAGATGCCCCCGCTGTACGTGCTTGGCGCCGCGATCCAGCTCATGGCGAGCGCCGACGTTGCGGTGTTCTGCAGGGGCTGGGAGTCTGCCAGGGGATGCCGCATAGAGCACGAGTGCGCGGTCGAGTACGGCGTGGAGATTATCGAGTTGGCATAGAATTGCGCCCGGGGCTTCGGCTCCGGGCGCTTTTCGCGTTTCGGGTTAAGTAGCACGATGTAACACGAACGGGTGAAAGGAAGGCGAAACGCTCATGTTCAAATCGGGCGTTTCGCCAGGTCAGGCGTGGAGCCAGCGACAGGAATCGAACCCGCAACCCACTGATTACAAAAAAGTTCCAGCCGAGCATCCGCCCAGGTCAGAGCGCCGCCCACCTGGGGGAACGTGTTTTCGAATCCTCCTGAGACCCCCTGAATCCCCACGAGATGTAACACGATGTAACACGCCTGTTCACGCGAAGTCGGCAAGGGACTCGGCGAGCAGGTCGGCCGCCATGCACTTCGCGCGCATGGTCACGCGCTGGTAGTGCTCGCCCTTCGTCGTGCCGTCCGAGTGGCCCATGTTGCCCGCCACCACCGAGTCGGGCGCGCCAGCCTCTCCCATCATCGAGGCGTAGGAGCTGCGCATGTTCTCGTCGGTCACGTGCTCCACGCCGTTGCGGCGGCACCACTGCCTCCAGTTGTGCGCGATCGTGACGGGGGACGTGTACCACGCCTCGGGGCGTTCGGGGTCGTACGGCTCGCCTGACGGGCACAGGGGGCCGCTGCGACCCTCGGCGAGCGCCAGCAGCCTGGACGCGAACGGCTCGCCGCACACGGCGTCACGCTCGCTGCTGGAGTTCTTCGTCTCCTTGAACAGGCCCCTGTTGTTCACGACCGTGAGCGCCTTGTCGATGCGCAGCGAGCAGTAGACGGTCCCCTTCAGCTCGAAGGGCCGCACGTCCTCCCACAGCAGCGCCCGGGCCTCCTCGGGACGCAGGCCGGCGCCCAGCTCGCAGAGCAGCAGCGGCTCGTACTTGATGCCGCGAATGGCGTCCAGGAACGCGCCCGCGCCATCAGAGAGCACGAGGGCCTTCCTCCGCGGGCGGTGCGGCGCGTACTCGATCGCGCGGTCCACGGGATTGTACGAGAGCAGCCGGGAGCGGTCGCGGATTGCCATGTTGCACATCTTCTTGAGCAGCCGCCCCGCCGCGCGCTGCACGGTCGGCGCGGAGATGGAGGTCAGCACCTCGTTGGCGCGGTGCCAGTCCATGTCGCAGACGCGCTCGCCCGCTATCCTCGGGGCCAGCTCGACGCGCCAGAGCCGCCCGTACTCGTCGGCGGTCTTGGCCGACAGCCCGGAAAACGTCGGCTCCACGCGAGAGCGGTAGAACGCGTCCCACGTGACCGACGGGTCGCTCGGCATGTCCACGCGCATCCTCGCCAGCTCGACCTCGGCGTCCTCGCGGGTGCCGCGCACCACCTTGCTCCTGCGCGTGCGGGAGCCGTCGGGCTTCCTCGGCCCCTCCACCGACACGCGGTAGCGGCCCTCGCCGAGGTGCTGGACCGCCCCGAAGTGTGAACGGGTCATGGCGCGCTCACCCTTCCAGCATCGCGCGCGCCACGCCGAGCAGGGCGGCGCGCTTCCTGCCGTCCATCTTCCTGAGAATGCTCAGCATCTCGCGCTCGTCTGCGCTCACCGTGTCATCGTGAGCGTATCCGTTTATGATTACGTCCTTCGTCACGTCGAACGCGAACGCCAAATCCTCTATAGTGCCCATGCGGGGTACAATCTTACCCGATTCGTACTGAGAGACAGCCGAGCGGGTCTTGCCAATTTTGTCGGCCAATTCCTCTTGAGATAAGCCTCGACGCTCGCGCAGGTCTTTGATGTTCCGCCCTATGCTCGACATACGCCCACCGCCTTCTGAAATCACCACTTAACATTTTAGTTAGTTTTACTTGACAATGCTAGGACGTAAGTTATACTTAACATCATCGAGAGAAAGGGTTGTGAATGCAGACTCTCAAAGAAGCCCGCGAGTCTCGCGGCATCAAGCAGTTGGCGGTCGCCAACTACCTGAAAGTGTCACGTCAGACGTACGCCAAGTACGAGGAAAATCCCAGAAACATGCCCATCCACCGCGCCGAAGCCGCGTGCGAGTTCATCGGTTGCGACATAGGGCAAATTTTTTTCGGCTCGGACGTTAGCGAAACTGAACAAGGATAGCCGAACCACACGCCTTGGGACGGCGTAAAAAGCATCCATTCCTCTCTCTTGGGCGCTGGCTTCCCCGTGGAGCCGGCGTCGGTCGGGACGGTGGGTGAGGGGGCCACACCGTCCCAGCCGACGCCGAAAGGCGCGGCGGAGGGGCGCGCAAGACAAACACGACCGAACGATTCGTTGCTGTTCTTACTGACGCACACGCGCCCCGAAGCCGGGAACGCGAAGTTCCCATGCACGTTGACAAGAACCCGACCGCGCCGCGCGGAAGCCAAGGCCGCGCGGGGAACCAGCATCAGGGCATCGCGCGGTCGAACGGTAAGAGGGCGGCGCCCCCAGAGGGCGCACGGAGGCGGGTTGATCCTGCCCGCCGATCGGGTGCCTCGGGGCGAGGATGCAGTTTCACGCTTCTTCTTGGGCATCAACACATTGTCGGCCTCCGAGCCTGGGCAAGGCATCCTGCTGCGCCCGCCGGGGACGCCGCCCACCGAGGAAAGGGGGGAAGGGATGGTCTGGACGACGATACCCGCCCTCGCGAGGGAGGGCCACGTGGGCGTCGACAGGCTCTACGAGCTGGCGGCGCGCGAGGTGGACCCGCTGCCCCTGCGGTTCGTCGACGGGGCGAGGTACGGGCAGGTGCTCGTGAGCGAGTTCGAGGCGTGGGTGAAGCGCAACAGCGTCACGTACGCGGAGAGGAAGTCGAATGGATAGGAAGAGGATGGCGCGGCCGAGCGTGCGGCACGACCGCGCCGAGGCGTCCTGCTACAGGCCGGACGTTGACATTGTACAGCAAAGGATACAGCGGGAGTGGGAGAAGGGCTGCAGGTGGGCGTGCATCGCCGTCGCGGCGACCTTCGGCCCCATGATCGCGTGGGGAATCTGGTGGGGGTGGTGAGCATGGGTCACGCGAGTTTATTCGGCGGCTCGATTTTCACGGGCGCGGCCAAGGGCAGGGAGAAGGACGAGCTGATCGGCAGCCTGCAGACCGAGCTGCGGCAGACGCAGAACAAGCTCACCGAGGCGTCGCGCGAGCTGTCCGCGCTGCGCGCCGACAACGCGAGGCTGCGCCGCAACCTGAACATGGGGGCGCGCGTGCCGCACGGCAACGTCGAGGACGGCTACCAGTGCGGGAGGTGCAACACCTTCCTGGACGAAGAGGACAGGTACTGCCGCGAGTGCGGGTGCGCCGTCGACTGGCGCGGGTGGGCCGACGACCGCGAGAACTGGATGTACGACCTGGCGGGTGACCGCTGATGTTCGTGAGCGACTACAGGCCGACAAAAAGGGTCGGCGTCGAGGAGCTAGACGGGGCGGTGAGGCTGTTCGGCCAGGCCGTCGAGCGCCTGCGCGCGGAAGGCGTGGCGGGCGTCGGGTGGTACGAGGGCGCGTGGCTCGCGCTCGTCCTGCTGCGCGACGGCAAATACGAGTACCCGGCAGACTTCCTCGCGGTGTTCGGCAACAAGTGCGACGAGATTTTCGGATAGGAGGCGACGACCTATGAGCATACCGATCATCCTGATGGGCGACAGCGGCACGGGAAAGTCCTACTCGATGCGCAACTTCGAGGAGGGCGACGTGACCGTGCTCAACGTCCAGAACAAGATCCTGCCGTTCTTCGACAGGCGGCTCGAGAACGTAAGCGTTCCCGACCTCGCGACGAGGCTCGCCGAATCGGAGGGATACAAGCCGCTGCGCATAGACATAGTGCAGAGCTACCTCGCGAACCACCACGAGAAGCGCGCCGTGGTCGTGGACGACTGCGGGTTCTGCATCTCGGAGATGTTCGTGCGGTGGAACACGGGCGACGAAGCCTATGACAACAAGTTCCAGGTCTACACGGACATAGCCGCGCGCGTCTGGAACCTGTTCCAGGCCGTCATCGAGGACGGGGACGCGACGCGGATCGTCTACTTCGTGTTCCACCAGGAACGGCAGCAGGACGGTTCGATCGACCTGCTGACCGTCGGCAAGCTGCTCAACGAGAAGCTGCTCATCCGCGGGCTCGTGACCTGCACCCTGCAGAGCGCCAAGGAGGGCGACCGCTACGGGTTCCACACCAACAACGCGAACCCCGCGAAGTGTCCGCCGGGCCTGTTCGCGGAGGAGTTCATAGACAACGACCTCAAGGCCGTGGACGCCCGCATCCGCGAGGCGTACAGGCTTGGAAGCATGGCGTCCAATTAGAAAGGGAAGAATATGCCATACATCGACATGAACGAGTACAACAACGCCGAGGCCAAGCAGGGAGGCGGCGGTGGTATCGAGCAGATGACGCCCGGAGTCTACGAGCTGATGATCCAGGCCGTGCGCCTGAAGTGGACCAAGGCCGACGGCACCGAGACGGACGGCCCGTCGAAGAAGTGCGTCGCCTTCATCTGGGACGTGGCGAGCGGCGACTTCGCGTGGAAGTACAGCGACGCCTACTTCATGGACTGGGACGGCAAGCCCGACCCCGACAAGGACTTCATGCACCGCGAGTTCGTGAGCTGGTCTGACCTCGGCTACCTCAAGGGCAAGTTCGAGGTCCTGAAGGCTTGCAACCCGGGATTCGACCCGATGGCCGCGTTCCAGGCCGACCAGTGGGACATGTTCGTGGGCAAGAGGTTCTGGGCCGTCGTGGACGGCACCGTGACGCTCAACAAGAACGGCTACGACCGCTGGACTTACGACGTGGGCGACTGGCTCACGCCAGAGCAGGTGCGCACTGGCGACCACCGCGAGCCGAAGACCACCGACAAGCGCGCCGAAAGCGCGAAGGGGCCGAAGGGCGGCGGCGCGGCGAGGCCCGCGAGCCTGGGCAACGCGACCCTGAACGTGTAGCGATGGGCGCGCTGATCGAGGATACGCGGCAGCAGGTCCACGACGGCGACAAGCACGGCATAAAGCACGAGTGGTGGGCGGCGCATGGCATCGAGGTCGTGCGCCGCAAGCTCGACTACGGCGATTACGCGGCCGAAGGGTCGAACGTCTTCGTTGACACGAAGGCCCACATCGACGAGCTGGCATCCAACCTCGGGCGCGACCACGACCGCTTCAGGCGCGAGATAGCGCGCGCGAACGCTGCGGGGTGCCTGCTCGTCGTGCTGGTCGAGACCGACGAGGCCGCGTGCCTGGAAGACGTGCGCTCGTGGGTCAACGGCCACTGCCGCCACTGCGGCAAGCTCTACTCGAAGGCGTGCGACCCGAAGGCGGGTGGCGCGTGCATGAGGCACGGAACCAAGAAGCCGCTGCAAGGGCCGACGCTGTTCGAGCAGATGAGCACCATGGAGAGGACGCGCAGCGTGCGGTTCGAGTTCGTCGAGCCGGAGCGCAGCGCGAAGAGGATTTGCGAGTTGTTGGGGGTGAGATACAAATGAGCTACCTCGAAACGATGGGAGCAGACTACCCGCCATTCCAGCTCGACCCAGAGCGCAGGGAATGGCTGTGCAAGCACGGAACCGTGACGAACGGCGAGATCGTCATCGAGCCTGGCGAGACGCAAGGCGAGGTGGTTGACGGCGACGTCATATGCTACTACGGCATGGACGAGGCCGTGAGCCGCGAGAAGGGCATGAAGGCCATAGAGGCCACGCCCGCATGGGTTCTCAAAGCCATCGAGAGCCACGTTCGCGGCAAGTACGCTCAGCGGGAGACGGCAATCTGGCCCGACACCGTATGGGACGTGAGGAACGGCATCAAGTCCGTCCTGAGCATGAACCACGTGGACGACGAAATCATGCCGCTGAAGGACAGGAAGGCGCTGCTTAACTACGGGGCGCCGCTTGTCAGCCGCTTCCTAATACGCGAGGAGCCCGAATACGGCGAGACGCACTTCATAGGAATCAGGAGGCGCAAGAGCGAGCTGCCGCACGACAAGCTGGCCGAGATGGAGAACCCGTCTTACGGGGCGGCGAAGAACAGATGGTACGTGCTCGACGACTACCTGTTCCCCGAATTGCGCGACATGACGGCAGACACGATCACGTCACCGTTCACCTCCAATGGAGCGAACGAGGAAGAGCATGAGTAGCCTCGGGGACGCGGCGGTTGCCTACGCCAAGATGGGCTTCGCCGTGTTCCCCTGCGTGGACAACGGCAAGGAGCCGGCCACGAAGCACGGCTTCAAGGACGCCACGAACGACCCGAGCATCATCACGAGGGTGTGGGCCGACTACCCAGAGTGCAACGTCGGCATCGCGACGGGCGCGCCGAGCGGCGGCATCTTCGTCGTTGACGTGGACAACCACAACGGCGTGGACGGCTCGCAGTTCCTCGTCGACTGGCAGCGCGAGCACGGCAAGTTCCCCGAGACGGCGTGCGCTACCACGGGGGGCGGGGGGGAGCACCTGTTCTTCCGCGCCCCTGCGGGCGTGAGCGTCCGAAGCGCCGCCCACGTGATAGACGGCGTGGACGTGCGCGGGGACGGCGGTTACATAGTTGCGCCGCCGAGCAGGCACCCGAGCGGGGCGCTGTACGAATGGGACCTGCACCCCGACGACTATCCCATCGCCGAAGCGAACCAGTCCGTGCTCGACCTCGTGCGGAACAACGGGGCGCAGGAGCGCAAGCCGTTCGACCTGCCGAGGCGCATCGAGACGAGCGGCCGAAACGACACCTTGTTCAAGTACGCGGCGAGTCTTCAATCCAGGGGCATGGACGACAAGGCGATCTTCACGAGCGTTTCAGACGCGAACCGCGCGCGCTGCGACGAACCGTTGGGCGAGGCCGAGCTGCGCAAGTTGGTGAACAGCGCGCTAGGCTACGAGAAGGGCAAGCCGAAGAAGGAGCCGCCGGAGATAGCCAACAGCGGGATGCGGCTCATGGTCACGCCCAACGGCATGGTGAAGCAGACCATCGAGAACGGCCTGCGAATCCTCAAGGGCGACCCGAAGCTGTCCGGCCGGGTCTGGTGGAGCGAGACGGGGTTCTGCCGCATGGCCGAGCTGCCGCTTCCCTGGGACCATGGCGAGGGTTCGCGGCCCGTCATCGACGAGGACTACGCGGCGCTCACCGCCTACTGCGAACGCTACTACGGACTGCACGCCAAAGAGGCCATCATCGACGCCGTGGCGATCGAGGCGAGGGCGAACGGGCGGAACCCCGTGCGCGAATGGCTCGACTCGCTCGAATGGGACGGCGTGGAGCGCATCGGCGGGCTGCTCGGCATGCTTGGCTGCGAATGCGACGAGTACGAGCGGGCCGTCATGCGGCTGTGGCTCGTCGGGGCGGTCGCGAGGGCGTACGAGCCGGGCATCAAGTTCGACTACATGCCCGTGCTCGTCGGCGAGCAGGGAATCGGGAAGAGCCGCTTCGCGTCGCTGTTCTGCCCGAACCGCGACTGGTACGACGACAACTTCAAGACGATCGAGGGCGACGCGGCGATAGAGAAGCTGCGCGGGCTGTGGATAGCGGAGTTCGCCGAGCTGCTGGCGACCAAGCGCGCGAAAGACGTGGAGGGCATCAAGGCGTTCATCACGTCCACGGGCGACTCGATACGCCCCAAGTACGGGCGCGAGACGGTGTTCCGCCCGCGCTGCTGCGTGTTCATCGGCACGACCAACGACGCGCAGTTCCTCACGGACGCGACGGGCAACAGGCGCTTCCTGCCCATCCAGTGCGGGAACGCGCGGAACCAGTGCGACGCTTTCCTCTACACGGAGGGGGCGCACCTCTGGTTCTCCCAGGCGGTGGCCGAGGCCGTGCGCATCTGGAAGGACGAGCGCCCGAGCCTGACCCTGCCGAAGGAGATGCAGGAGCACGCCGAGCGCATCCAGGAACGCTACACCGAGGAAGACCCGCTGCCGGGCCTCATAGCCGAGTACATGGACGAGCGAATGATGTCGGCGCTGCACGCCGGGCGGGGGAGCGTGGGGGAGCGCGTCTGCTCCCGCGAGATATACGACCACCTGCCAGACGACTACAGGCGCGGGAACTCGCTGTACGTCATCAACGACATAAACCGCGCGATGGAGTCCATCAAGGGGTGGGCGCGCCTGCCGAAAAGGGCTAGGACGGCCAACCACGGCATCCAGAGATGCTGGGTGCCCGAATGACGATGTTGCCGCATGTTGCCGCATGTTGCCGCTTTTCGAGAAGGCGGCAACATCGTGTTTGTGCAGCTCAACAGCGGTATTTAGGGTCAAATGTTGCCGATGTTGCCGCAAATATTTTCTACAGTACGTGCGCGCGCGCCCACGCGGGAATCGTATAGAGGTTTATAGGGATTAGTGCAACGGCGGCAACATTTTCAGCCGAAATATTCAAGTAACAGCAGGTCAAGACACAAAAACACGATGTTGCCGCCCCATGTTGCCGGCAACCTGTGGAACGCGATCGGAGGCGTAGGGACATGCGGAACGAGGCAGGTGGGCGCCGATGGCGACCATGAAGGAGACATACGAGGGATGGCCGTGCAGCGACTTCACGTGCGGCGAGTGCGGCAAGGTCCACACCGCCCCGAGGCTCATGCCGGGCGAGCACTGCCCGAGGTGCGGCGCGAGGGTTGACGAGGTGGAGTATGCGAACGGGAGGAAGGAGGCGAGGCTATGACTAGCAACCCATTGGCCGACCCGACGTGCAAGCCGGTGAGCGTCGACGGGGCGCACGCGACCTACGTCAAGGCAGACGTGGACGAGCTGCGGCGGCGCTGGCGCGAGGTCGTGCGGGAGAACGCGCTGCTGTGCGAAAAGCTCGACAGGATACAGAGGGCGCTCGCCATGCGCGGCGCCCGGGTCGGGAGGCGGCCATGAGGTGGCGCGACCAGGAGTGGCACGAGCCGTGGGGCGGCAGGCGGTGGACGAGCCCGAACGGGCGCGAGATCGCGCTGCCCGATGGCGACGAGCCGTTCGAGCTGGAGGTTGACACGAGCGACGGCGAGCGCGCGTGGTTCCACTTCGCGAGGCGGGCGGGGACCCGCGTGACGGCGGTGAAGGTCAACGGTCGGCGCTACGTGCCAGCCCCCGAGCGCGACTGGGACTCGGAGGTCTGCGAATGAGCAGGTACAAGAGGGTCTACGACTGCTACCTGGACGGCGCGTGGCTGGCGAGGGGCACGCTGCCCGAGCTGGCGCGCGCCACGGGAGTGCCGCTGCAGCTGCTCGCCAAGTACCGCTACGAGCCCAGGAGGGGCTACGAGGTGAGGAGGGCGGCATGTGGGTCGTGACGCACTGGCCTGCCGCGAGCCTGGGGGCCGTGGTCGGCTTCATGGCGGCGGCCGTGCTCTCGGCGGGCCGCGAAGCGCCAGGAGCGCGTCAGGAACGCGGAAACGCTTCGGACGGGCAAGTTATCGACAACGATGCCGAGCGCGCTCTCAGTGGAGCGCGGGCGGCTTTAAACGACGAAACGATGGAGGTGTAGACGTGAGCGAAATCATCCAGCTGACGGACGGGCTGAGGATCAGGCGGCTCGACCGCATGAACGTGGCCGTCGAAAGGCTCGTCGCGCCCAAGGACGGCGAGCAGCGGTGGGAGCCGGCCAACGGCCAAGGGCGCGGCCCGTTCTGCGGGAGCGAGGCCGTCGCGTGCAGGTGGGTGCTCGACCACGGGCTGATGGACGAGGCTGGCGAAACCGACCTGGAGGGTGCGGTCAAGGAGTACGAGAGGGTCGCGAGGGCGCTGCTCGACGCGATTCTCAGGGAGGTGGTCTAGATGGGCGCGCGGACGGCCGCGGAGCTGGCCCCGCTGCGGCGGGCCGAGCGGTGCGCGTGCGAGCTGTTCGGCATGCTCTCCGCCGCCAGGATGCTCGGATGGGTGGGCGCGCGCGTGTACGAGACGGCGTGCGAGTCGATGCGCTCGGCGGGCCTCGGGGCCGCCGTCGACGCGCAGGAAGGGGATGACATGAGCGACTGCAGCGGGCGGGAGCCGGACGCGGGGGCCGCGATCGGGCGCCTGATGGACGCGAACGGCGAGCTGTGCGCCGAAATCAACCGCCAGGAGCGGCGCATCCGCGAGCTTGAGCGCGAGCGCGACGAATGGCAGCTCAAGTGCTGCGAGGAGGCTGGGTTGCACGCTTCGCACGTGTTCCAGC
>Ga0310697_10000748_pt1 | contig 41637 bp, 68 predicted proteins | sample 172DNAGHGlowgp2_FD_203883 | JGI IMG/M metagenome (GOLD analysis project Ga0310697, IMG submission 203883) | Sheep rumen microbial communities from Palmerston North, Manawatu-Wanganui, New Zealand - 1728 DNA GHGlow gp2 (v2) (version 2) | ecosystem: Host-associated > Mammals > Digestive system >...
AATCTGCAATTATGGCCTTCACGTCGGACGGAATCTTTTTCGTTTCATTCTCTCGCTGCTGCATCGTGCGATATGCTCGTTGGACGTTGGATGCGACAACGGAGTGCAAGGTCTCGCTGTCCATCATGCCCCATTCGCGTAGCTGAGAGGGAGAGCCGACAATTTTTTGCAGGATTGGCGGCAGCCGCTCAAACTGTCGTGCGCTGTCGTATGCGCTGTTTCGGATGGCCTTGAGGATGCGCGCCCACGCTTCTGCCTCGGTCTTTTCGCCGTTCGCGACGAGCTTGCGCATTTGCTCTTTGATCTGGCCTACACCCGGCGCAAATTCTCGGTCACCGGCGGCGATCAGCGTTTTGACCGCCGCGCCTACCAGACGCACATCGTCGTCGGCGAACATCGTTGCCCACAGTTGCAGACGCTCCTTGCCGTCTTGAGCACTCATTTTCGCGAATGACTGCGGCCACTCAGCTTTGCAAATCCTGAGGATTTGTGCAGTCTCTTGCAAGTTCACAGAAATCCCATCCCCCTCCACCGTTTTTTCGTCTGGTGTTTGGCGAATCGTCGTGGATAAATTCGTCCATCCAAGCGTTTTTGTCACACACTGTGTCCGGAGCCTTGCCTTTCTTTCGTTGTCGCGCTGCTTCGGAGCGGTCTACGTCTGCAATCGTCTTGAAGCCGGCCTCCTGCCATCGTTGCAAAATGGCTTTGACGTATCGCCAGTCTCGTGCGTTTGCGTCTAGGGCGATATCGATTGCCCTGAGACAAAGCTCTGCCCCCAACTGTTCGGAAAATCCGACCAGCTCGCTGATACACGACGTTGATGGGATAGCAGATATTTTCTCGCAATAGACGGCGACGACGGGGTTCGCGCGCGCGCGCGCGGTTTTGTCGTCGTCGTTAGACGATGACAAAACATTTGGTCTTGGTTTTGGCTTTGGTGTTGGTGTTGGTGTTGGTGTTGGTATTGGATAGCCATTTTTGCCATCGCTTGCCATCTCGTTAATGGCAATGCCATCCTTTGCCATGGCAGTGATAGCATTGCCATCCTTTGCCATTTTTTGCCATCTTGCAGATGCACCCTTAATGCCTGACGCAGCTCGTTTTTCGCGCGATTCCGCGAAATGCGATTGGAACCTGTCTTCGCAGGCTTGTACTCGTTTCCAAAAAAACCGCTCATTCCCGCTGAGCGCCGGAAGCTCTCCCGTCACGCTGTATTTGATCAGCGCGCGCGCTAGCCTCCCGAACTCCGCGTCTCCGAGGCAATCCATCTCCTCAAGATACTCATGAGGGAGGACAGCATAGGTTCTTTCCATGTTTACCTCCGCAAAAGACTCAGTCTTGATGTTGGTGCAAGAATACGTACTTGCTGTTCCCGCCCATGTTTTGCGCGAGCCAGTCAATCGCTTGCTCTCGGCTAAGATGATTTCGCGCTGCCTCGCGCTCATAGGCGTACACTCCGGCGGCATCCTTCGCCGCGATCCGTTCCGCAATCTCCTCTTTTGTGTGATTGGCCTCTATCATGTAGAGGTCAAAATCTTTTGCCTCGATGCCGTCCAGCGTGGAGCAGTCTGTCGCGTAGAAAAGCCACTCCTTGCCGATGTATATCTTCCACGCGCAGTTTTTGACGTTGTGCTGCGTAGGTTGCGGGCTTACAATCGCAAAATTTTGATAGGATAGCGCCTTGCTTGTGTTTCCGGGCGGTGTCGGCTCTGCCACGTCAATCGCGTCTTTGCCAACGCCCGCGTCGACCAGCGGCTTAACCATCCAATCGCAGCACACAAACCTAACGGATGGTCGCTCGCGGTGGAGCGCCCGCACCGTCGATGGCTTGAAGTGGTCGCCATGTTCGTGCGTCAGCAGTACCAACCGGATTTGTTTCGCGTAAGGCTCCAGCTTTTTCCAGCTCACACCGCAGTCGATAAGGATTGCGTCGTTGATGAGCACCGCGTTACCGCCACTGCCAGTGGCGATAATGTTATAAGTCATCGAGGATCACCGTTCCGGTGTCGTCCTCCGGCTCCGGCGCGGCGTCGTCCGGCATGGAATAGGCGAAGTTCACACCCTCTTTGACTTCCTGCTCAGTCGGCGGCGTATATTCTCCGGTAATGTCCTGAATTTCCTCCGCCGTCTGAAAGCCCATCAGCGTTTCGGGGCATTCCGTTTTCGCAAAAAAAGACGCCGCGCGGTAACGCATCATCAGCTCCGGCATGGTGTTCCATTTCGGATTTCTCAGCCAGCCCTCGTCCTTTGCGGTTTTCATCGTCACCCAAGGCCCGCAAACCGTCGTGTTTGTCCGAGCGTTCTCCGCAACAAGGCGGCAACCCCAGTCCCATTGACCGGGCTTTCCGCAAAACTCATAGCGGGAATTGCGGAACTTGCGGGAACCGTCAACCATCGCCTTGCAAGCCGATCCGCGCCATGTAAAATTTCCTTTGACGATCTGGCTGTTCTGCATTACCACGACGGGAGAAAGCCCCATCCTGCGCCCAAGATCGATTGCAACGAGGCAATCGCCGGGGTTCTTCTGGTACGCCTGCGGTATGACTTTCGCGTTTGCAATGTACTCCGCCATGCGAACGGCAGTTGCCATTGATTTCGCGTCGTCCCAAATAGACGGCGCACCGCTCTTCGCAACCTCCGCCGTCAGCTCGTTCTCCTGCGGCTGCCGCTCCATCATCTGCTCACTCATACTTGATGCCCTCCTGTTTCATGTATTCGCGCAGCGCAATCATCTTCTCTCGCGTAGCTGTCGCCTTAAAGGTAACGGTGAACATCGGCTCCGCTTCGACCTGCATCGGCGTGGCGACCGGGAGCGCAGCCTCTACCTTCGCCACGGCTTCCTGCTCCGAGCGGCGACGTTCATCGCGTTTCGCTGCTGCCTGTGTCTCTGCCGCTATGCGCTTCTTGCGATGCAGTACCCGTAGCATTGCTATACCGACGTCTAGGACTCGTTTGTACTCTGCCATAATCTCGTCGCGTTCTGCCGGATCACTCTCGCGGTCGATCCTGTCCATCCCGTCCGCAATCGCGGCGACTCGCTCATTGATTGCATCGAACAGCTTGCGCGGCGTCTTTTGTTTTGCGCTGGTCATGTCGATCTTGATGTTAAGCTGCGGCCAGCTGACAAAATCCACGCCATGCACTGCACAGAGCTCGCCGAAATACTCGATGCACCGCTTCTCGCACTCGGCCTTGATTGCACCCTCCGTCTCATCGATCTTGCGCTTGAGGTCAGCGTCGGCGCGTTTGTAGGGATCGGTGATACAGTCTTTGTACGTCTGCTCAAAGTCGTTGTATGCAACCATGTACTGCGTCTTGACTGTCTTTCGCAGCTCTTCCAGCTCGCTAAATTTCTTCGTCAAATCCGCCCGTGCCGTTTTGACACTCTGGATGGTATCGGCGGTGCAGACAAGCGCCATGTTGTCAGCTGCCATCGTCTCCCACTCTGTCTTAACATCGCGTAGACGTTCTTCGATCTCCGGCAGTTGAGAGATGCGGATCAGTGCTTCACTCATACCGCACATCTGCCTTTCCTTTGGAGTATCTCAAGCAGGCTTCGCTCCGGTACGTATTCCAAGAAAAAACCGCTTCCCATAATGCACCCGAGTATCCTTCGTGCTCTGGATCAACATACTTGTCGTCGGAAAAATATGGTGTCCTCGCTCCACAGTAATCGCACATTATGCAGACCCCTTCATGCTTGTCGATGTGTATACGAGGGTGGCTTATCGAGCAAAGAGGGCAATCGTCCAAGTGCACGTGCTCAGTGTCGAAGTACACTAGGCTCTTCTCATCAATATAGCTCGAATTCCAATGTTTAGCCGCTTCGGCAACCGTTTCTGCCACTCCTCCCGGTCTGTTGTTCTGAACAGGGAACGGTCTGCATCGACACCCGCATTTTGTGCAGATGATACACACCTCATAGGGTTTGTCATAGTGTTTCTGGATGCTGACATACGCATCAGCGTAACAAAAAGGGCAAACCTTTAAGATTGGGCTATCTTCACAAATCATCGGTCTGCCTCGCTCCGCTGTTCTTCGCGTCCAGTAAATCACTTTCTAGCTGCGCAACCATCGCGCAAATACCGTTCATATAGATTCGTCCCATGTCGTCACAAACTGCTCTCGTCAGCACCTTGCGCTCCGCCTCGTACACGTTCGCGAGGCTCATGTAAACGTCGGTTCCCATTAAAAAAGCGCCCCTTTCTTGCTCAAACAACGCGCTTGCGGTCTAATAACCAAAGCTGCGCGCAACGCTCACACATGCATGATCCATCCAACTCGTAGTAGTCCTCATCGTCGTACAACTCGCCGGAGCAAATATCGCACATCATCACAGGCTTAGGCTCCGGCGGCTCAATCGGTCGTTCTGGTTCGTACATGATACACAACTCCCTATTCATCTTCATCATCATACAAGCTCATTTGCCCGTTGAGTACGCCGTCATTCATCCACCAGTGGAACACATCTTCACCGCATCCCCATAGTTCACAAGGCAAGCCGCGCCGTCTGCGTTCTTCGCGCATTCTTTCGAAGGTGCGGATATACAAACGTTTATACCCTTTGTAGCGGGCAAACTCGAACTGTCGACTATGAATTCCCGCCAGCGGACAACCGATGCAACCGACACGGCCAAAGCCGCAATCATACAGTGGATTGACTGGGATCTTTGCCTCCTCGATAAAATCCCAAACATCCTTGTCCGTCCAGTCAATGATCGGATTGCACACCGCGCTACGCTTTTGCATACAGCGTTCAACCAGTCTGCGATTTTCGTCGTTGTCATTCATTAGGATAATCCGCTTTTCTTTCTGCCTGTGAGAGCTCTCATAGATACCACGGCTGTTTTTCCGTTTTTCAGATTCAGCCCATCGTACGCCGGTGGCGATAAACCTGTCTTTACCTCCATGCTCTTTTAGGACTTCGCAGCAATAGCGAACGAACCGTGTCGGTGGAATAAGTTTCTTCTGTATCAAACTCCACATAGATGTCGGCTTCCCTTGGTAAGTTGGATAGTTGATTATGATCCTGTTTGTAGGTACCCCAGCATTTTCAAGCCGTTTGAACTCCGAGCGGACAAATCGCACCGTTTCCGGAGCATCCGCTGTCGTGTGATTGTGCATCAGCTCAAATTCGATGCCAGCGCGCCGTGCCAGCTCGACGCAAACGGAGCTATCCTTTCCACCGCTGGTAGTAACGATCAACGGCTTCCCGTAGTGATGCTCGGACATCTGCGCTGCCATTCGCAAGCGTTCTATCGCGACATGTTCCTTGTCCATGTTTTTCCCCCTTTCTGTTCACCTACGCGATAACGCCAAGAGCAAGCGCGAAGGAAAGTATCGCCAACGATGCGGCAAGGATGGCGAGCTTCATCGCAAAAGTCATACCGTCACCGCCCCAACGGATGTACCGTCTCCGAAATAGCGGTAATAGTCCTGCTCTAACGCAGTTAAAACGCAGTCGATGTAGTGCGATTGGTCGGCGTCCATCTTAAAACGCAGCATTTCCTCTTCGCTGTGCCCATCGAACATACCGGCCTTGCGCAGCTTCTTGTAAATCGTGTCGAGCCGCTCCCATTGCTCGTCGCTCAGTATGTACGCGATCTGGATGATTTTCATGTGATCAACTCCGTTCCCTTCAACTGGGTATGGTTTTCATTCCATGAAATGGTTCCCGATGAACGCATTGCAATCCAAGCATTCTTTTTCGGTCTCATCAGTCATTAAGTCGATCAGCCCGTAACAATAGTAGTTTCCGTCGGTTTCCTTTATAGGTTTCGACAGCTTGCAAAAATCGTCTAGCGGTTTCCCACGCAACTGCGCTCTATTCAACTTAATCACCTCGCCTCCGTCGTTTTCCATATCTTTTCCAGCGATTTAATGACGGTTCCGCAGTAGGCATTGCGCGTGAGATCGATAAACTCATCAACCGTCATGCTGTCATGCTCGATGTCTATGCTGTGCGCTTTGGCGAACTCTTTGCGTCCCATCTCACACGACCCCGTAAGGCGGTGGTGCCAATCGTAGAAATCAGAGCAAGGGTACTGTTTCCCGTGCTCGTGCACGGCAATAAACGCTGCTATCCGCTCATCCTCTGGCATTCCATCAAATTGCTTTTCTCGCAGCGCCTCCATTGCATCGCGCAGCGTAACACCGTGCGCGAAATATCCTCCGCCTTTAACAACGAAGCACGGAGTAGTTGTCATGTCGTTACGCAGGATGCGCCCTTTGGCAACATCTCTTGACACTCTATCGATAAGTGTTGGGACGTCGTCGATCATGTAGACGAGTTCCCCGCGAAAGCTTTTTATATAACGAAGCGAGCCGGAGCCGGAGCCGTAGCCGTAGCCGTCGCCGGAGCCGGAGCCGTCGCCGTAGCCGTAGCCGTAGCCGTAGCCGGAGCCGTCGCCGGAGCCGTCGCCGTAGCCGTCGCCGTAGCCGTAGCCGGAGCCGTCGCCGTCGCCGGAGCCGGAGCCGGAGCCGGAGCCGTAGCCGTAGCCGTAGCCGTTTAGGGCATTCAAAAATCCATCAATTTTTGCATTTAGACTCTCCATACAGGTACCCCCTTGATGCAAGCCTCTGCGGCATCGGTGCAGGGGATAATCTCGACAACATCAAGGACGATCATCTCTGGCACGACGACAGAAAATTTGCACCTATCTGGTTTTTTGACCCCCTCTTGTGATAATTGTGACAACGACGCCGCGCCAGACCAAAACCATATCCTGCGCACGTTGGTCATTGTAACTTCGTTGCCGTTTCGCGCCTTGATGCACCCGGCAAAAACACCGGCTCGGTATGATCTCACAATGTAGTACTGCTCTTTTTCGCTCATGTTTGACAATCCTCCATATTTTTGTATTATCAACAGCCGCTAGATACGCGGCTAGTTGTCAACGGCTGCTAGCACGTTTTGTGTTTGGAGCTTTGCGCGCGCAATCTTCGCACCAATCCAAAAACCGGATCAGTAGCACTCCAACGCGTGACACACCAACCAACACCAAAAACATCGTCAATCCGTCCATTGCTACATACCATCCTTTTCGCCGTTTTCGCGCTCGGTACAATCTGCGAGCAAATCATCTATGGTGCACCCGTAAAACATCGCGAGTTTTGGGAGCTTTGATGCAGTCGGCTTACAGTAGCCAGTTTCCCATAGATATACGGATGCGTCTGACACTCCCATATACTGCATCACTTCTCTTACGCTTTTTTGGGCGTTTAACCTCGCCAGGCGAAATCCGTTCAACACTAATCCTCCTTCGTTCGCAAAAACACTTTAAAAGGCTTGACAGCCGCAGAATACTAAGTTATACTAAGTAGTGTGTCGCATGATGCGATTTTCGCGGGTGCATTTCTTTGTTGTACGCAAATATTATATTTAAGCAAAATTAAGTTGTCAACATATTTTTTAAGTTTTTTTAAGTTTTTTTGAAGCTAAATAAAGATTGCAGGTGGACGAGATGAGAAAAATCGATCGTATAAATGAGTTGCTAAAGTCCAACGGGAAAAATTACAAATACCTAAGCGACGCCATCGGTATATCCGCAAGTGCGGTGTCACAGTGGGTTGCGCTAAAAACAGAGCCGTCAAATCACAACCTCAAAAAGATAGCAGATCATTTTGGTGTGGATGTACTTACGCTGTCTGGCGCTCCGTCTTGCGTAAGGACTCCATCAGGTGCCACGTATCAGCTAACTGCGGAGGAAAGCGAGGTAATAGAGCTAATGCGGATGGATAGCACCGTTAGGTCTCAAATCCTGCTCGTAATGGAGCTGCACAAAAGAGAGCAACAAGAGACAGCAGCGCCCCTATAATTTATAGGACACTGTGACCCCTGTTTTTGTTTTATCTCTCAGATATTGGCGTTAGATAAAGTTCTGTGTCTTCGATTGAGGTCTTTGCCTCAATTATTTTTTTTGCGCGTTTAGTCAATTATTATAAATATTGGTTGGCTGCCATTCTCCGTCGCTACGTTTAATTTTCAGCGTTCCGGGGACGAGTTGCATCCCTTCGCGCTCTGCTTTTATCCGCAGCAGCATTTCGACCGCTTTCAGCGTCGGGAACTCTCCAAAAAACTCGGCATTGCACGGTTTAGCTTTGCTCAATGTTTTGGCTCCTTTCACAATCACTAAGCAAAAACTCGATATCATACTCAGGGAGTAACTCTTTGATTTTGCGTGATTCGCCGTATGTAAAATCTGACAACCCGGCAAGCTTGCTATAAAACGTCCTCTCTGTGATATCCAAATATCCAGCGCACGCTTTTTGCGGGATCCCTTTAGTGGCCAACGCCTTTTTCAAGTTAAGCATACATCTCACCACAAAATACCCTGTGGGGTAGATTCGAGTTTATTATCTACGATGTAGGGTATTTTGTCAAGAGCTTTTTTTCTTGCGGCGGAAAATCTCCTTGCATTCCCGGCAATTTTTAATGTATAATGGTATAGGGTATTTTGTCTTGAGGTGTGCTTGTGACGTTTCTAGATAAGCTTGATTTGCTCATGCAGTGTTCCGGGCTAAATCGAAATAAGCTTTCAATTATGTCCGGAGTTCCGTACACGACAATTGATGGTTTTTATAAAAAAGGATACGAGAACGCAAAAATTTCTACTCTTAAAAAAATTGCCAAAGCTCTTGGATGCTCGTTGGATTATTTGATTGAGCCTGATGTCGACCAATTGGCTATTGGTTCGATATGCACCAATGGCGAGCGTACGGAAAGTATGCTCGACTTGTCGCCGGAAGAGCGGAAAGCCGTGGAGCTCATGCGCACAAACAGCGATGCGCGGGCGCAGATCATGCTTGTGATGGAGATGCACAAAAAAGACACGCCCAAAGAGTGAGCGCGTCTGTTTTGTGACGCTATTCCTTTTTCTTTTTCCATTCATCTACAATCGTATTTACCATGTAATTTATGACGACCTCTTGAACCTTCTGGGCAAAGTCGTTGTCTTGTCTCATTAGCTGGACAACCTCTTTTTCAACGAGCGAGAGTCCTTCCATCGATGCAAACTCCTTTCATTCGCAAGCGGGAGGGAGCTTAGCATAAAATTTCAGCGGAATTTGTCTAAAAAGGAGATCGTGTCAAAAATGGATGAGTTGGTACCTTGTAAAACGTGTGGGTCAGAGATAGCAAAAAACGCGAAGGTATGCCCAAATTGCGGAGCGAAAAATAAAACACAGCACCGCGTAAACGCAACTCTTGTGAGTGTAGAATCGCATAACGGATATGTTTTGTGCGAATTTGAGATTGTGAATAATACGAGTAAAGACATTAGAGTCAGTTCGTTGTTGTCGTTCGACTGTTACGTTGATGATTATGCTACAGATTTAGACCTAGGCGCACTGTTAGATACCGATAAACCGCAACTTGACGGCGCAGTAGCATCCGGTAAAAAAATGCGTGGTGTTCTTGCTTTCAAAGCGCCGAGCGGATGGAAAGAAATTGAAATCCACTATCACCCGTCATTTTGGTCAAAAGCAATTATTTTTTCGGCAATTCATGAATAGGTGGAGAACAACTAAAAAGCGTCCCGGTGTGAGCAGCACCGGGACGCTCGTGCGCAGAGAAAGGAGTCAAAACTGCGCACGTCAATATGGAGGAGGGTCAAGTAACCCTTGCGGACTTATTGTAGGATTTTTTAGCAAAAATATCAACCCATTGCATCTTTTATGTGTATAGGGGGCGATAAAACTTGCGGGTCGCGCTATATTGCCGCGTCAGCACAGATGAGCAGGCGCGTCACGGACAAAGCATTGAGGCACAGCTCTTCCATCTGCGTGAGTGGGCAGCTAAAAATGGACATACAGTCGTAGGAGAGTATGTTGATGCCGGTATCAGCGGGAAAAAGCCTCCTGCGAAACGGCCGGAGCTTGCGCGTTTTTTTCAATCCCTACGCGATGGTGTCAAAGTTGACCTCCTCGCATTTTGCAAGCTAGATCGTTTTTTTCGGTCGGTCAAGCTCTATTATCAGGCGGTTGACGTGCTCGACAAATACAACGTCGCATGGCAGGCAATCCATGAGGATTATGAGACGCTGACGGCTGGCGGGCGGATGAAAGTCAATATTATGTTGTCCGTCGCGGAGAATGAGGCAGATCGCACGGCGGAAAGAATCAAAGTCGTTTTTGAGCGCAAAATAGCGAATGGTGAGTGCGTAAATCCGCATGGTCTCCCAATTGGGTACAGCTACGACCGCGCGAGTAAACGCATCGTTGCTAATGCGGATGCGGATATTGTGCGCGCTGCATTTGAGCACTATGCCAAAACCGGCTCGGTGCGTGATACGCTGTATTATATCGGAGATAAATACGGTAAACACTTAATATACAAGAGCTTAGCGCTATTGCTCCACAATCGTCTCTACATAGGAGAGTATAGAGACAATCTGGATTACTGTGAGCCGATCGTAGACAAATCTCTATTTGACAGGGTTCAAATCTGCCTTGAGAGTCGATCTATACGGCATAATCCAACGGCAAGGGTGTATTTTTTCTCCGGCCTGATATATTGCGGCGTTTGTGGGCGTAGGATGGTCGGTGTGTATCACAACAACAATGGCAACAGCACGGACTACAATGGATATAGATGCCAGCGAGCGTATCAATCCCATTTGTGCGCACATCGGAAATTTTACTCTGAGAGAAAAATAGAGGCGTATTTGCTTGAGCATATAAAACAAGAGGCGGGGAGCGTTTCCGCTAAGACGGAAATTTCTAGGGCGAAGAAAAAGAAAAAGGCTCCCAACATGGCAGAAATTAAAGGGCGGCTGAGTAGGTTAAAGGATTTGTACGTGGACGGATTGATTGACAAAGATGAGTATTTGCGAGATCGTGAAAAATTGACGGAACTGCTAGACTGTGTGGATGCCAAAAGCGACCAGCAAAAAAAACGGATCGAAAAGGTGCGCGAAATTTTTTTAGGATGCCTGGAAGAGGAGTACAGCGCACTGGGACGTGCAGAAAAGCGCGATTTCTGGCGCGCGATCCTAACGCGCATAGAGATAACAGACGGTGACATCCGTTTTTATTTTTAGCTCGGCTTGTGTACTAATTATTCCGCCGCCTGGGGGGCGGTATAATTAGTAGCATTATAGCCAAATTATCCGGCTAATTTTTGCGCATTGAAATAACCGGATAACATGCTATAATAAAAGACAGTTAAGGCAATCCAACAACAAAACTTTTCGGAGGTGCGAAACAATGACACATTACCTTGCGTCAGTACAAAACAAGAAAACCCGTGAAATTATGGTGATTGGAATGAATTGCGAAAAAAAATCCGACTTGTACGATGCACTTTGCTCGATGTATTACGTGAGATTTATCACGACCAAAGAAAAATACACAGAAGATTGCGAAAAATGGTATAGGGAACACGGACTCTTTTTCGGATGTCCGGAAAAGTTGCGAGAAATTTTGGAGAACCACAAAAAGTGGGTGAGGCGCGAGTCGGACGGGGAATGGGATGACGACGGGGAATGGGATGACCTATGTGGGGCTGACCTCCGAGAGGATGATCTCCATGGAGCAAACATCCGATGAGTTCCGATAACAAGGAAGCCCAGCGCGTTGCAAAGTGCCGAGCGAGGCGGCACCGTGTAGAGCTGCTTCTCAAGCCAGAGGAGTATGCGGCAGTTGAAAGGGCGGCGGACGGGAAACCGATTGCTACTTATATCAAATACACCGTTCTGGAAGCAATTGCAAGGGAGGGGCGCTAAGCCCCTCCCTTGTTTTTTATCTGCCGCATGACCCCATCGTACACACGCGGATTTACAGCTGCAAGCGTATCCATAAGATCATTCATGACAGGCCACACGTCAGCGGGGCGTTTCCCACGTACAGCCTGCAAAAAATCGCTGCTTCCGTAGTCGCCAACGGCCTGATCATCTCCGATGTCTGGTGTGCGCTCTGGCTCGGCGGCATAAGAGTAGCCAACATTTGTTCGCTGTTCGTTCGGCGCAAGATGGTCTTGCAAGATGTAGCAAGCTGCCAGCGCAACGGCGTCATTGCGGTTCGGATCGACCTTCCCGCTGTAGTAGGCGATCGCCTCTTGTATCTGTCTATCGTCAATCAAGAGGCTCCCTCCAATCAGCGCCGAAGCTCGTCCATAAGCTGTTGCACACGGCGTTGCTTATCGGCTGGCATATCCTCCATTATGCCCTCCAAATCGGACATAATGCTATCCATCTCAGCTGCGTAACTATAGCCATCATTCCGGCTATATCGCCCCATGCTGTCACGTCTTGCGTTGCTTCCACGGCCGCGCGCATAAGAGTTCCCGTTTTCGTAGCTGTTGGCGCCACGGTTTCCACTCATCATGCCGCCGCGTCCGTCATCGGCGTAGCTCATGCCGATTCCGGGTGCGTAATATCCGCCCATACGCGGAATAAAGCGCCCAGAGTAGCCACCATCTTCCCCGGCCTCCATCATCGCAATAGTTGTCTTGATGGATTTAAGGGCATGAGATAGCTTATCAACAGCTTCGAGATCACCAGCGCTCATTCCGTCCGCCTTCTCGATTTTCTTGCTGTACTCGTCCAGTTCGGCAGTCAAGGCCTTGCACAATTTGTGCAGCATTTCGATTTTCTCGTCCATGTTCTCGTCCTCCTTTCCATCACGCTACCCGGTCGATCACTAGGTTGCCGTTGATTTGGCTGATCGACACCGGGGGCGTAGTCGTACCGTCTGTAATGCCGGAAACCGCGCGAACAGACACGGAGAAGCAGCAGCCGCGCGGTACGGTAACAAGCGCCGTACTGGTGACATTGCCGTATTCTTCGGCGGCGGCGGGCGTAAAAATCGCCCTGCTCGCCATTCTAGCCTCGCCGTTTACCGTAACGGCGACCGCAATCGGGGCGACTGTTCCGCCCTCAGGGATTGCGATATTCCCGTTATATGTCACGCGATACCGCGCGAAGCAGTTGGAGCCGCAGCCTCGGAGAGTAAAAACCCCTGTGCCGTCATCGTGGATCACAAATCCACGATTGCAAGGGATAGATGCCGTGAAGTCAATCGCCTCATTGAGCGGTACGATCTGTTCCGCGTTGGCAATATACTCTGCCATGTCGGATGCCTCCTTACGCTACGCCGCAACCGCACCCGCATCCGCATCCGTTGTTGTTGCCGCAGGTAAAGATCGGCTGACGACCATAGACGGGGGTGGACGGAACCGGGCAGTTGGACAGACGGTTGTAGAGCGCGTCAACTTCGGCGGTCTGACCCGCGAGAATCTTCGCCGTCTGCGCTGTCTGGGACTCGCGCATGGCTGACATATTGACAGCATTTTGGAGAGCCACATTCTCGCGCTGCGCTGCGGCAAGCTGCCCCTTGACGTTGTCCAGCTCAAGCTGGCAAAGCTTGTCAAGGATTGCCTGCGTGCCGCGCGTCTGGCTGTCGATAATGTCGCGGGTGTTGGTGGCAGATGCCGTGCGGGTCGCGCAAGCTTCTGTCGCCTCGGTGTACTTGACATCAGCGAGAGACGCATTGACGCTGTTAAACCCTTGCATATTGGCGGTTTGCTCGGCAAAGGAGCGATTTAGGGACGCAAGCTCATTGGCATTGAGCTGCTGGCTGATCGCGTTCTGCGCTCCGGTGATAGAGGCAGTGGTGCCAGCGAATCCGTTGCAAAGGCTCTGCTGGATGCCAGCAGTGCTGTTGGCAAGTGCCATCTGCATATCTCCGCAGCAGCCGCAGAGCTGCGTAGCAAGGTTGCTTACGCCGTCGCGGACGCTGGTGACGCTGTCGTGGAGCTGCGCATCGCGGAATCCGTCATTGACATTGTTGTTGATACCGTTTTGGCCGTTAAGCAGCCACGGGAAATCGATTCCAAAGCCCATCATGCCAGCAGCTCCACCGAAGCCGCCCATACCCCAGCCGCCGCCGAAGCCACCGCCCCAGCCGCAAAGCAGCAACAGTATGAGCCACCAACCATCACCACCAAAGCCGTTGCCAAATCCGCCGTTTCCACCGGCGTAGGCAGGCGCAACCGGCATGTAAAATCCGTTTCCATTGCCTTCGTCTGTGAGAGCCATGTTTTAAAATCCTCCCTAAAATAGTTGATTTATCGCCACCACCTGTGCACCGGTGGATGGTTCGAAACAAAAAGAGCCAATTCCCGAGTAACTCTCTGGAATTGGCCCCTGTTAGCCGTCCGCCTCCCCTGTTGGAAGCGTCAACCTATATTTGATTGTGCGTTTAATCTCTACTATGTCCACCTCGCCGCGCACAAGCTTCAGCTCTACGGTGTTCCCTCGGTGTAGCATGGCGTATATCTGCGCCAACGCGTCTGGCGGAGGATAAAAATTTCTGATTTCCATAATGTGTTGATAAATGTGTATATTAAAGGCAGGACATTATCGCTTCCCCTGAATCATCATCTGAAGCTGCTGATTCAGCCCCACCGGGAGCCTGCTACTCATAACGCGGTTGAGGATCGGCTGAGTGACCTGCCCGCTGTTAATAAGGTACTGGGTGATCTGCCGCGGGTCGGTCATTCCGTCCGGGATGGATAGCCCCATCTTTTTTAGATAGGTGGATGGGTTTGCGCGTAGCTCCTGCATAGCTTGCGCATTGTTGATCTGTTGCGCGCTCTGCTGCGGCGCATTGCCGAGCTGCTTGAAAAGGCTCATGTTTCCTCCAAAATAATTGAAATGTTAGTAGAAGAACCGTGCTATTCCTGCATCGAAACAACAGCTCTTGCTTTGCATTTTCCAAACTCTGAAACGGAGTTCGCGGCTTATATTCCAGCCTAGCCCTCCGCATCCTCTTTCTTCGCCGGACGTTTCGAGGGCTGAGCAGCCGCCACCGCCGCTGCTACAATTCCGTCGATTTCGTCGCGCCTCACATAAACAGACGGGTCAAATGTAGGTTCCTGCGGCGCTGGCGGGCGTTTGTCGTAATAAGTGATCCCACCTTGACCGTTCGCGCCGTTTGATTTAAACGCCACAAAACTATCGTCTGTTGCAACAAACATCTGTGTAACACCCACTGGGACAAAAAAATCTTCAACGGCTTTCTCGTTCCCGACAGCTACAACGTCAACCGATCGTGTTTGCTGCGTAGGTTGCTGCATCTGCTGATATTGTTGATAGGCGTACGGATTGTATGGCTGATAACCAACAGGAAACGGGTTTGTGTAAGCCATCGTCAAGGCCTCCGAAAATAGTAGATCGGGATTTCTGCGCTCGAATCCCAAGAATCAAGTAGCACACCATTGCGCACCGCAGCAACGTGCCCGCCAAAAGCAAGGACATACACTCCGCGCGGATGGTCTCGGCAAAAATCCTCCGCAGTGTAGCAATCTGGGCATGAGTTTGGTAGGGCATACCGCTTAAACCCGTGCGTGCGTAAGACAGCCCCCCACACCGCGTCAGCACTAAGCATGTCACAAGCCAGACGCGCCTCTTTGGTCAAAAGGTCAAATGCCTCATACCACGTCACTCCAAGCGCGACGGATACGGCTCGTACAGCACAATCACCTATGCTCTTTCCGCACGGATTGTTTAAGTAACGCATCCACATGCGTAATTTTTACAACAAAAGAGACGCGATGACGATTGCATCATCGCGTCTCTTTTGCTTCATTTTCGTCTCTTTTTAGGATCATCAACAGCGGGTTTCCTCGCCTGTGCACAATCCTTTTTATCTGTGACACCGACATATTGTATTCATAGGCTAGCGCCTCAAAAGTTAGACCGTCAATAAATCTGCGCCGAAGGATTGAGCGATCTCTCTCACTGTTAATATGCTCTTCGATCAGCGCAGAAAATGCAGAGTTAGACCACACACATACCCCTCACTTTTCTGCGCCATCCAGCATTTATATTTATTTTCTGCGGATGCGTCTCCTAATTGTAATCCTGATAATAATAACTGACGCTGCTGCTCCAAGCAGCGTCAGAATTTTCGCGATACCCATTTGATTTTTCCTCCACTTCAATTGTGATAAATTCATCGATAAAGGAACGTTCGTAGCGCAAAAAGCCAACCCAGCTCAAGACGAGTAAGACAATCGTAAACACCAGCGCATTGAGCAGCCTTATGTTGATTCGCTCCAAGCGTTCCACATCTGACTTCGCGCCCTGTTCTTTTTTCTTGTTGTTTGACGCGCCGCCCATTGCCATCACGCCCCCTGTGAGCACAAACTTCCATACAGCCCACACCAGCGCGACAAACACAGCGCCGAACATCGCTACAGCGGCTTGTGCTCGACGCCGCTGCAAAAACCGCCCGCCCGGTCGAAGATAACAAGTAGGCGCAGCATATCGGCGCTTAAATCCATATCTGCCGGGTTCCCCTGTTCATCATTCACTCCGGCGCCGCGGATCGCGCCGGAGGCAATCAGCTTCTCCACCGTTTCCATCGCCCACGGCGCACCATCTCGGATTTCCTGCAAGCTGTTGTAGCGATTCATTGCCTCTACCCCCTCATCGTCTGTCAGTCTGCGCTTGAATGCCTCCCACGCTGCGTTGTCCATGAAATACGCCGGACAGTGCTTGCCCGTTACGTCGAAGTGGCGCACGACGTGGCCGATGGGGATGCCGTATAGCGCCATGAGCTTCCTACCGAGCGCGGCGGCATTGGAGAGCGTCGCCTCTGTCGCCATGATCTTGCCATCGCGCACCATGTCGCACATCTCGATGCTGATGCTATTGGCGTTTGTAACAACGCCGTGTAGCATTCCGCCGCCGGTCTGCGCGCAATCGCTCCACTTCTTTCCACCGACCGCCCATGCTGTGTATAGCTCCGGCACACTTTGGACGATCTCGCTGCCATCCACAAAATAGTGCGCGGACGCTTTGACTGTCGCATTTGCGTAGTAGATAGCGTTGGCTCGTGCGGTGTCGCCGTCGTTTCCGGTGTAGTGATAGACAAGATAGCGGACAGCGCTTGCGTCCCGGCGCTCGCCGTAGTTCGCGCGGTTGCACAGGATCACCGGGATGTTGTCAAGAACTTTGCTCATGATGCTCACCCCCGTCCCCTTTGTCGCGCAGGGCTTGCAGCATATCCCGCATAAATCGCGGGTAGGGCACACCCATCAGACCGAGGTTTTCTAACAGAGAAAGGCCTTCGTTTCCCGCGAAGAAGAGAACCACAGCGGAACGGATATAGTGCGTATCCGCCGCCGCGTCCAGCAAGACAGCTATGTACACAAGCACTAACACCGCGCACTTGCGGGTAATGCCGAGAAATCCCGCGCGGCTGTCCAACGCGCCGCTATCACTCTTGCTCGATCTCTTGAAGACAGCGGCAACCACCATCCCGGTCAGATAATCCGCCGCCATTAGTGCGACCAGCAGTTCCAGCAGTGCGTCCCATCCGCCGAGCGAGTTTGCGGCTGCTGCGCCGACAGCAGCCAGCGCAGCAAGAACGGAATTTTTGATCTCAGTTGCGGTCATGCGGGATCCCTCCCTTTTAAGTGGCACTGACCCAAGCATAAGTTGCCGCCCCATTGGATACCGTACACTGCAGCGTATAAGTGCCGTCCGTTGTCGGTGCCGCTGGGTAATCTATCGCAAAGTAGTGCCACTCCGTCCACAAATAATTATCCGCATCGTTTTGATAGCCGTATCGCCAAGCAACACGCCCGTCCCTCGCGTAGACCGTCTGCTCCCTACCGTGGTTTGTCGAGTAGGAAAAGGCCATGTCTACAATAATACAGCTGTAACCGGGAAAAGGATGATGCCCTAGCGTTGCCTCCTGTGTCGATCCGTTGCAGTTTTTATCAATCTGGAAGATTGCGTTCATCGGCATGTTGTCGAGGTCGGACACGGATTCGGACATCCTGCCAGCCGAGATCACGCGGTTGCCGGAGTGCACATAGCCATTTTCCATGAACTTTGACCAATGCGACCAGACCAACGCATTGTTGTCGCCGACAAGAGCGGTACGGTAGGAAAACGTTGGAGAGAAGTCGTCGCGGAACCCGATCAGAATCTGCGTCACTCCGCTATACGCGGTCGAACTTGTCTTATGCGGGCGGAATGTGAGTAGCGTCCCTCTGATGTAGCCAGTTGACGAGCGCGAGCCATAGCCGATCCAACTGTCACCGTCGGGGCCATCTGTCAGCGGAACATTCGAGCTTATTCCGACCACGCTGTTCAATGGCGCGTCGTTGAAGCTACCGTTCGGAAAATAGGTCAGATAGTTGCTCGCGGTCAAAAAAATGTTGGTCAGCTCTATGCTGTCCTCTTTCGTTCCGACGCTGATCCACTCGCCCCAAGACCCGGTATTGCTACGCAAGTAAATTGCTGGGAAAGTAGCGTTTGTAATCGCAATTTGGAAATACTTATCCGTTGCGCTCGTTTGCATTACCTTAAAGATAAATCCTGTGTTAGACACCGGTGAGTGTAACAAAGATGCCGCAACGCCGCTATTTGCGACGTAGTAGTTTCCCGGCGTAGTCAGCGTATCAAGGTCAGTATCGTTTGCGACGGCGATCGCCAGACCGTTGCTCAGTGCAAACAGATTGCTATCAGAGCTGCCGAGCTTGTACACTTTTCCGGCCTCGGTCTTGTCGTTGACAAGCAGCGTGGCGGCTCCCATAGGCGCTGTAATAATCTCATCGTTACAGACTGTCCCACTAGGAGCGACACGAATAACATTAAATTGCGAATCTTGGAAAGAATACTGGCGATAGCTGCTGCCGCCCTCCGCCGTGACGCGAAAGGCATCGCCGGGTGAACACTGCACTACAAGGTATCGAGTATTGACGCTCCCGACATAATTCGGGTGGTCAAAGTCTACGGTAGTGCCGTTGTTTTTGATGTAATAATGCAACTCGCTCCAGCTTGTGACCTCTTCCGCGCCGGATAACATCTGCGCAACTTGGCCATACGATACAGCGTCCCCGGATGCGCTGGCCTGTGGCAGATTAGTTATAGCGTTTCCGTCCATGTTGATCGCGCCTGACATCGTCCCGCCGGTGGTTGGGAGGCCGCCGCCTCCACCGCCTCCGCCGCCTCCGGGCGTCACATTCTGCGCAATTTCCTCTAATTTGCCGGAAATATCGGCCATATAACTTTCAAACCGTGTAGACGGCTTCAGCTTGTACAGCTCAAGACCTCCTGGATTCTCTCCGCCACTTCCTTCTGGTGTCATGTTTTGTGCGATTTGATCCAAGTTACCTACAATATCGGCCATATAACTTTCAAACCGCGTAGACGGAGCAATCTGTTGATTTGACATTTTACATACCTCCTTAATCTAAATACTTTCCCATATTGGTTTTTTATCCAACCTGTTTACAATCTCAACCTTTTGTGCGATTCCTTTCATCTTCAAACGCTTCGATTACATCAAGTTTCTCCTCATCTGTGTTCGCGCCGGAAAAATCGGCACCTTCCGACTCGTAAATTTGCACAAGACTACCCAATGTACCGAAAAATCCGCCATTGTAATCACCGGTCGAGCAAATAATAACCGCATTCGGCGGTGCTGGATGAAGCATCAGCCACTCATCTGCCGTGAAATGTCCAGTGCCGAACTGATTGGAATACGTCAGACCCTGAATCTTAGGGTCTACACCTGGGGTGTAAATATCATCCTCTCGGTTCCAGATCGCGTATCGCTTCGCCATACTAAGCCCCTCCAAAAATTAAATTTCTCCAGACAAGCTGAAAGATCGCTTTATGTAGCCGTTAAAAGGGATAGTTGATAGCGCATTTATATGCGTACTATCGCGAGTAAATCTCTCCTGCGCCGTAAGATCGCCAATAAAATACTTACTCCAAGGCGGGATCGTAATATCCAAGCCATATGCCATCATGTAAGCGTCAACATCGCTACTCGATCCAGTGTCGGAATCGTATCCACCTGCAAACAATGCGATAGAGCCTATTTTAGCGCTAGCAGCGTCTCTCCGCGGAGTGTTAAATTCCGTGAGGATACTCCTCGTGAGCAAAACATCGTAAGCCTCTACAACGGCCGATGACACAAACGACATATCAACAGGTTTATAACCTCCGGCAAAAATAGCCAAACTTCCTGTGCTTGCAGCGGCCAAGTCGCATCTTGCTTCGATCAATGGCGTTGTTGTAGTGCGTGTCAATGAGTCATCATATACATCAACAACTGGTGTTGCCATGGATGCGCTTGATCCTGCTTCTACATATCCGCCACCGAATAGGATATTGTAACCCGATTTAGCACCTGCTAGTCTCTGCCGTGCTACACTTAATTGCGTTAAAACGTGTTGCGTCATATTGTGGTCATATGATTCGACCATGTTTGAGTTGCTGCTATTCGATCCACCTCCGGCAAAAATAGCCAAACTTCCTGTGCTTGCAGCGGCCAAGTCGCATCTTGCTTGATTCAACGGAGCTATTGTATAGCGCGTCAATGTGCCGTCATACGCATCGACGGTTGCGTCAAGCGAAGACCGATCGCCCGTTGTTGCTCCACCGGCAAATACCGCCATATTTGCCACAGTTGCTCCTGCTAAGCTATGCCGTGCTACGCTCAATTGTGGTGCGATTCGCCTCGTCAGTGTGCTGTCGTAGGCATCTACTACGGCAGACGGGCTACTACCAGAGTACCCGCCAGCGAAAATAAGGTACGACCCAGCGTTTGCGCACGCAAGCATCGATCGAGATTCGCTTAATTTCGTTGCTGCTGTCCGCGTCAATGAATCGTTGTACGCATCTGCTATTCCGATCGATGCTGAGCTTACACCGGCAAACAGCGCATATGTCCCGATCGTTCCACCGGCCAAATCTGTCCCAGCATTACTTAGAGATTGCGCAGGAAACCGCTCTGTCCTGTAAGATGTCCACACATTCTTTAGCTGGATGGTCGGCACAAAATCAAAAGCTGCGTTAAATATGTCATCCGGCGTAGGATTGTTAGAAACAGAAAATCCATATTTGGCAGCCGTACTATCTTTAAGCAACGTGGCTTTACTGAGAGGCGTACCAGATTCCGTAGGATCGTCTGCCATCCTCATGTCATAGAGATCATCTGATACATGCGTAAGCCGCACGCGCCCAGGATGTGTCGGAACTCTGTCCTTCATGTCGTACCACCTCCTTTAATTCGCGATATATATGGAAACGCCAGATATCGCATTAATCGCGCCAGACCTTATGTAGATGGAGGATACCAACGCTATTTGTGCATCGACTTCCTTGAGTAGGCGCTCTATGTTGTTTGCGTCGTTGTGCGATATGTGATCCATACTGGAAGGAACGTCCGTTATCGCACTCCACAACGACTTAAAAGATCGGACTGTATTGATATAAGTGCTCATTTCCGATTGCGTAGGAACGTCATAGAGCGTCCAATCTGTGCGAAGCGGTACATAGCCAGGTATATCGTAGCCATAGCCGGAAATTAGATCATAGAGATACGCACACGCCTGACCAACTCGGTTAAGGTCGCTCGCGTTGTACGCTCCGCGCATTGATGCAAGTAGATACTCGTCACGCTCAGATTGTGTCCATTGCGCCAAATCCTTGCTATTAAAGGCTTTTACACGCGCCACATCTTCCGCTGATCTGTCTATAATAAGCGTATCAATAATGCTCACTCTTCCAACACCTCCGCATCAGAAAGGGCGAAGCCGCTTAATACGATCGATGCGCGTTTGTAATGCCCATTAAGTAAGTCCCCCCAAGGTGTTGTCGTTTGTACATAATCGCCGATTTCTTCTCCGTCTATGTGGAATTTCAAGTTGTGAGTTCTTGTCCTTGACGCGCAATCAAAAAAGCTTTGAGATACCTCCGCAATGTTTTCGCTTGTTACAAGCATCGCATCCATTACATCAATCACATTTGGCTGATTGCTCGCCGTTACATCTGGATTCAAAATTGTCACGATTGTTTTCGTGTCATAGTATTTTGTCCCATCAACTTCAATTTCCTCACTCCCCTCTGTCTGTGTTGTTGAGTAATCGTGTGATGCTATTCGGATCGCAGTGACAATCTTTTCGGATTGGACACGTCCTCCCTCTCTGGTACGTAATGGGGGTATCTCTTTTATCGTGTCACCAAGCGGGAATACCTTGATGCTGTCACTGTTTCTCGTATTTGCGATTGCTCCAATTGCAAAACATACCTGTTGTAAGGCTCCTCTTCGAGTAAGTCCGACAAGTGGCCCCGTTACTGTTTTGTTTGCGAAGCTACTGTGTACGTCTACCGCGTATGTACCACAAATAGTTCGTATGAGGTCTTCGGCGTTCTGATTTTCGTAAAAAGCGTCAGGAAATGGTTCGGAATCCATCACACCTATCGCGTCTGTGCAGATAATATCGTATAGACGCTCTGCTGTCCTCGATCCTTCTTCAACGTAAAAAACACCGTGCAATGTTTCTCCGTCATACGCAAGAACCGGCTGCTTGAACTGGAAAATAAATTGTGCATCGGATTTGCTGTTTAACGTCCAGTCCATTGCATTTGCCAAAAGTTCCCGCTTCGTCACATCGATTTCTTGAGTTAATCGTACATTCCGCAGCTCATCTCTTTCAAAAACTCGGTGAATGCCGAAAAGTATGCGGTCTAATTTGGCTCGTCTCTTTGGCAAGCTCGTTTTATTAAGTCTAATGACAATTTTGCTATAGCCGATCACCGTGTTTTCGCAAAAATACTCAAAACTGTCTGGGTAAAAGCTCTTGCTAGAAAGTAGCGTATTCCCCCTATACCACTCAACGTCAACATCATTACACCAACTATCGCCGGAAAACATCAAAGACACTCCTAGGGATGTGTATTGATCGTCAAACAGGATCGTAACTTCCGGCGGCGCAGTGAATATCCCGATTTCGTTGCTTTGTACAGACGACCAATACGGGATCGGATTGTTGTCGTAAATGCTCTTTGAGCCATCAAGAACCCATAAGTTCGGTTCAAGAGTCGCGTAATCCTTTTGGTTTTGACTGCCAAACGGGAGCATTGAGATATCGCTTTTTTGATCAACCAACGTAGATGATACATCCGCATCATCCGCCGAACCGGGAGCGGTGTCTTGATATAAAATACGTACGCTCATGTGGGCACCCTCGCAGGAGCCATCGCTATAAAGTTAAATGATAAACTATCCCAGCGATTTTGATTTGGCATCATAATGGCAAGCGAATCAGTACCGTTTGTGACGTATGCGTTGAAGGTTAGTGTTTCCTGCGCATATGGGACAACAATAACATGTGAGTCTACCGGGGCGGAAATTGATTCAAAGAATGCGTCATATTCTTGCGGCGTCGCATCATCAGGGTCAATTTCGAGCGCGTAATTGTAATAAGTGCCGATAATATCGCGCTCCATTTGCCCAGTCATTACCCGCCCGGCGTTTTCTCCGTCTAAGACAGAAAATGAGCGTTTAATACTAGTAATATGGATATGTGGATATGTTACTCCATCAAGCGTGATTGGATAACTGAGCATATTAAGCGCCTCCAATTCTGGCGCCTACGCGCTGGCTCTCCAACCGGGAAACATCTACAACGGCTCGCCCAAGTTCTCGTCTATCAAGTTGCAAGACAATCTCTCGGTTCCCTCCAAAATTTGCATTCCTGAGCGCAATCATCATAGCCTGCACCATCGTTTCGAGCGGCGTCTCTATATTCGTTCCGCTTCTTTGGTCTCCGAGGACGGCGAGAAATTCGCGATTCGGCGGTATCACACGCCCTTGTGCCAAATGCGGGACAGAGTCCATTGACAATGTAGCACTTCTCGTTGCTGTTCCTTGTTGTTCTACCGAAACCGTGCTACCAAAAGAAAACTTTTCGCGCAACCAGTCCCTTGCAGAACTGCCCCACGACTTAACAGATTCCCATGCAGATTTCATGCCGTTAAGAAGACCGTCTATGATTGTTTTACCAAGACCAGACCAATATTCAGCCGTGAAATATTTTTTAACGCTGGTGTTCCACCAATTTTTTATAGATGCCCAAACTTGCTTTAGCCTTCCGAGGATTGCGCCCCAGTTGGGTACGACTACAGCTGCGAGACCTGCTGCACCGACTAAGAGCAATCCGAGCCCCAATGGGATACCAACCCCCGTGAATAAAAGGACTGCACCGAGCGCAAGGAGTGCTCCACTTGCAATCGCAGTCACCTTACCGATCGACCCGCGTAATGCGTTAACAATTGCGTCCCAATTTGCCGCTACAGCTGACGCCAGGCCAACGGCTCCAGCTGCCAACAACGCAATGCCAAGCGGCATTGCAACCCCCGTGAATACTAACACTGCGCCAAGCGCCAACAGTGCAACGCCAGTGAATAGACCGATTACTCTTTTTATCGGGTCTTTCAAAGTATTCTCAGCCTCATCAGGGTTAGTCGTTACCGCCTTCCATAAAAATGCAGCACCTGCTGCCATAAGCGCTAAGCCTAGCAGAAAACCGACTCCCGTAAATGCCAACACTGCGCCAAGCGCCAACAGTGCAACGCCAGTGAATAGACCGATGATTCTACCTATCGGGGTACTCACAAACTTCTCAAGCTCGCCAAAGGTAGTCGTTGCCGCCTTCCATAAAAATGCAGCACCTGCTGCCATAAGCGCTATACCTAGCAGAGGACTTATTCCTGTAAATGTCAATACTGCGCCAAGCGCCAACAGTGCACTTCCAGTGAATAGGGCTTCAATATCGCTAAGACGGCTTTGAATTACAGAGGTGAAATCCGGTTCAATACTATTTCCATATGCTCCAATTCCTGCGACGCCGGAGTTAGAACCTTCTAGCTTGTTAATTTCGTCAAACGACGCCAGCTGTTTTCCTGCTTTCTTTGCTGCGGCTCCGACTCCATTCAATGCCTTTTGCTCTCCGTATAGTGCTTTGGCTGCGTCTGCACTTTGTTGGAATGTTTTGCCAGTAAGCCGGGAAAACAGATCAGCAATTGTCGTTACTACCTTCGTTAGAACATTTACGAGCAGCACAAATGCCGGGATAATCGTCTGGATAATAGGCTGCGCAAGCGTTAAAAGAGCACCTTTAAGTCTCGCCACAGCCGCAGCGGCTTGGTCGTTTGACTTGATACCGAGCCAGAGTTGCTCGCGCATAGCGCGAAACGCCTTGGTTACAAGCGTGAATATAAAGACCCGTCTTGCAAGGCCAATGATTCTGCGCTCAAATTTGGCCATTCTTACAGTCGCAGCTTGCATCGCATTTGATATACTATCGCCCGCAGATGCGCCAGAATCGCCAGCGTAAATCAATCGCTTAGACAAGTCACCAGCTTTTTCCTTCGCGTATTCCAAGCTGAGCTCTGTCTTTTTTATGCTTGCATCTTGTCGTTCCAGAGCTCCAGACGCTTTGTTGTACATAGCGGTTAAATTATTAACAGCCTCTGCTTGCCTTTGTATCTCTTCGTAGGTAATGCGTGAGCCTCCGCTTCCCATTTCAGAAAGCTTCTGTTTTGCAGCTTCCAGCTCATTCCCAAGCCGCGCAGCTTCGTCAGCGAGAGGCATTCTTTGGTATTTTTGCTCCGACAATTTGTTTTGTAGGTTTGTAATCCTTTTTTCGAGCTTGTTCAGATCGGCTTGCGCTTTGCTATCGTCAACCTCGATTACCGCTGTTATGCTGCCGTCAGCCATCTCATCACCCGCTTTCAACGCAACCAATTATCAAAAATTTCCTGCTCTCTCTCGGTGAGTTCGACCTTGAAATCAATAACGTCGCGATTCCTCCTGTAAAATTCCCGATCTGCTTTGTCGAGCGTCTTCCCTCGCGCTTTTTTGTCTCGTATCGCCACAACCTGAGCGAAAAAGCAATCACCGATTGACGAGTACGCAGATAGGAACGTCCACCAATGCAAATACGACAATCCTCGAATATCAGTACCGATTATTTTGCTTACTGGCGGCTCGATGAGACGGAAATCCTGTTCCCATGACACGAGCTTCGGGCTTTTTGTCCCCGTCTCGTCTACTCCACCACGCAAATACCAAAAGCATCTATCAAGAGCCTCTTTGTAGTACTGCGGCGGTATCTCCTCTTCATATAGGCATTCCAGCGCCTCCATGGCGCGGTTGTAATCGTCCAATTCAGGATCGGTGATCGCCTGAAATATATCCAAGGCGACACGATAATCGCTCCGAATCGTATAATCCTTCCCCGCGACTGTTAATGTAGTGGGAAGCGATACATTCCATGGGGATATCATTTCCGGCGATACTTCTCGCTGTATTTCCGTATGCGTATATCGCTTTGTTTTTTCTCGCGAGCAAACGATGTATCCATTTCGTCCATGATCGCGAGTAGCAGATTCGCCCAAACGGGAAGACCATCGGCGAGCGCGTAGACATTCATGCTGCCAAAAACAGCTTCGCATACCGGCGCGCCCAATGCGCTGTCGATCATATCGCGCATTTCTGCGTCCAGTTTTCGCATGATTTCAAATACCGCGCTTTTATCCGCTTTCTCGATCTCTGCTTTATACTCTTCCTGTTTTTTGTCAAGATCGCAAAATGTATTAAACAGCCGTTCCCCGAAGGTGCTATCCATCGGATTGAATGTAAGCTCAAATTTCCCGTTCAGGTCGTAAGAGACTAGTCCGTCCGCAAAAGATAGGCTTTTCTTCTCCATGCTCATATTCCCTCTATTATGCGTCAGGTGTAAATGTGATCACGCCAGTAGTTGCATCCTTTGCGGCTGTTCCTACCGTGCGATTACCTCCGTATGTGACATCAAACGGCATTCCAACCGTTCCTCCACCGGCGCCTCCTTCACTTTTCGGTAGTACAGCGCACGAGTCATAGCGTTCGGCAAACGGAGCGGAAGAACTCCCTGCGTAGAAATGCACGATAAGCATATCCATAGCAGCAAGCGCAACATAATCTTCATCTTTGATCGCCGTGTTCCATATCTTAACCGTTGCTGTATCACCTGCGTCAAGTTCGACAGGTTCAAAGCTTTGAGTTTTGATTGGCTTTTTCAGCGTTTTATATGTTGCACCAAGTATGTCCTGCTTGGTCTCTTCGCCCCAATCATATTCGATGCTTGAGTCCTCAACACGCTTACCGATAACGCTCCACGTCGGACTCGATGTCGTACCAGTGTTTAGGCACGCAACCAGTAACTCTCTGGCTATGGTTTTCCCTGCGTCAGTATTAAACGTTATATCAGCCATCGCATTTTCCCCCTATAACACCTCATAAGCTATTCTCATCGGGATTTGGTAAGATTCGTCGCCGTTGTCGTAGCTCCCAATAAAAGACCCTCGGGATACGGCTTCCACCTTGATTGTCGTGATACCATCCCCAAGGTCTGGCGGATTTGCGGCAGCCCAGTCGCCGAAATCGTTTAGAGCCTCATCAGCGCTTAGCCGCTCTCCGTCGCTGCTGCGCGGCTTGATTCGGTATACAAGCGCAAATTGGTACTCGCCTTTATGCCCGCCGCCGATATACCGTTTTGTGATAGACGCAGCAGCAACGGTAGACAACATCATCCCTGGTGTCAGCGGCTCACCGGAAGAATTTGTTGTAAATTGCTCAAATTTTATCCGCAAAATCCCGTCCGGCACGTTCGGCCATCGGTTGACCCACGTCATAATAGATCGGGATATTTTTTTCTCTTCCTCGGCGGCAGCAAGGATAACCTGTTCGTTGTCACCGTCCATTGTTTACAATCCTTTCCGAAACATCGAGCCATTTATCCAAGTTCTGGGCTTTGCTTCGTTCAATCCAATGTGATCCGGCGTACTTGTGGAAATCCTTCGTGTAATTCAGTGGCTCATTCGTTGGCCTTAAAGTTGAACCCTTTTGGAAACGGAAGATTTCATTCCCCAACTTGTCCGTGAAGTGCATCGGACCTCTTCCTGTCGCAGCGTCTACCATCTTCACGCCATAGTATAGATATCTCGCATATGGACCCGGATAGATGATTGTGTTCCCTACCACGCGCGTCCTTGTCTTAAGTGAGCCTGTCAAAAACGGAACATACAGATCGGTGTCTTTTTCGACTTGAGCGGCAAGGACGTGCTCCGCCATAGATGCTCGTTGATCTATTAACTTAGATGCCTGCGAGCAAAAATCATTGTGGATCGTTATTTTCAAGCACTACCACCAACTTCAAAATGCTGCATTCGTGGGCTCCCAAAATCCTTACGATCCACCTTTGTCACATCGTAAACTTCGCCGTACTTTGTGTTGATGTACGTCGAGTTTTTATCAGGTTCAACGACGTTACCCTTGACAAAAAACGTGTTTCCAGTGGTTGACAGCGTCCAAAGTGTGCTTTTATCTTGAGCATTCCAGAAGTCTACCGGGTCTGCGTAAGTTCTCGACATTCCGCTTATCCCATCGACAGCATGAACGGAAAATGGGATGTGCAAGGTAACGCTATCAGCCGTGGATAATCCCGATGTCCGGACGTTGTACCCCTTCGTCGCATCAAGTAGCACACCGGATAGGACTGTTATGTGGTTACGCGAAGTATCCTCAAATGTTTCCGGGTCAGTCTCCGTTGAGACGTTATACACGGTAACCGTGTGAGGCAATTTCACTGCGACCACGCCCCCCGATATAGCAACCCAGTGTTGACAAGATACTGTGTTAGGATTCCCGCGTACTCTGCAGATTTCGATGTTGATCCAGCGGACGAATCCCGCATGTAATCTGCCGCAGTTGTATACGATTGAGACCACGACCCGACAGATTCGCTTTTCAGTTCGCCACAACCATCCTCGACGGCCGTTTCCATGGCTTGCAATGCGATATTTCGCTTTTGCTCGTCGATCTGCATTGCTTCAGCAAGCGCGCAACATGCTTTTTTTATCAAGGTAACATCGTAGGCATCTTCTACTACTTCAGCTCGTCCGCGCGTGTAGTAATCGATGAAATCACTCGCTCTGGTTGATAGGCGCGGGAAGTCTGTCTCATGGATGGACGTTCCGTAAAATGTACCAACGTAAAATGCATAATCGGCATACATCCCGCGCATATCCTCCTCATTTGAGAAATTCCGTCATGCAGTATCCGCCGCCATCAACGGCAAGCCAACCATCAGGTGCTTCAACATCAACTGCAGGTACGACGTTTTCCATGTATTTCGCGACACGCAAAACGTCAGAATCCTTGCTCGGTTCCGAGCGGATGTTAAGCCCAGAATGATATTTCACCGTGTAAACGCCAGGAGCAGCACCAACAACCAGTTCCGGCGTTTTGACTCTCTTAGGCATATCAACCACCAGGAGTGACAACGGCAGGCTTGTAGACTGCAAACGGGAAACGGTTTGCGTTGTCTGCGTTGTATGCGTTGATCGGGTTCGGGATTTCCCAGCCAAGTCGCATAACCGCGCGGAGAGCAACCATATCGTCCTGCATGAGGTTGTACGCAATCGTCTTGTCCGTGTTTTGTACGACGCCCTCCGTGAATATCTTAAATTCGATATCCTTGCGAATCGCGTAAGTTAGCTGAGAGAAGTCACCAACGATCATAAGCGCTTCGCTCGCATCGAATGCTCCATTCAGCGGGAAAACCAGCGGAACGCCGTCAAGAGCGTACTGGGTAGTACCCTGCATGTCAGTTTTGAAAATTGGAATACCGTTGCTATCGACAAGACCGCGCAGCTGGGCACGCATTTTGACAGCAGCCATTGCGCCAGTCGGCAAATATCCGCTTTCCTCGACTTTTGCGATTACTCCGTCAACCCCCATGATTTCCGCGAAAACTCCTGGGTCTGGTGTGGCGGACGCGCGTGTGACGACGTTCCCGGCAGCCACAGCAGACGGGACAAGCCCGTCGCGCCAGTTGGTTGGCTTGTTCGTGCCAAAAAGGATAGCGGAGTCTATGACCTTGCCAAAAGCTTCTGTGATGCGAGGCTTTACCTCACCCCAAATATCGTAGTTGGAATCATCAAGGACAGCTTCCGGAATGGGGACAATAACGGCAACTTCTTCCGCGTAAATCTTTTTTTTGTCCCATGCCATGTTAGTGGTCTTTTTTTGGCCGTTGTCGCCCTCCACAAAATAGGCAAGCGGCAAAGAATCCAGAACGTTGATCGTTTGGGTTTTGCTGCCCATGTTCGGAAGCTTTCGCCCCATAGACAGGACTGCGCTATCCGCTGTCACTCCCTGGATTATTTCTCTGGTTACCGGTTCCGGTATCAATCCGGATAAGTTCGACCTAGAGATCATACTAGCGTCAAGTGCCATATTTTTTTCCTCACTTTCCAAGTTTCCTAATCAGCATATTCATTGCATCGTTTGGGGTTTTCTCTGCGGAGTTCCCGGCGAGGGAGGCACCAAGATCGACACGGATTTTTGATTGTTGTGTTGCGCGCGAAGCGATAAACTCATCTGCCGCGTGATCGAAGTCTTTTGAGTCGGTTACCATTTGCGCGATTTTAAATGCGTAATAGTCAACATCTTCCGTCGGAACGCCTTTGGAGAGTAAGAGCTTCTCGCGCTCATATTGTTCAATCTTGGCGAGTGCTGCCGTGAGACTAGTCTTTGCCTCGTCCCGTTCTTTTTGTATGGCATTCATTCGCTCTGCTTCGCTCTGCTGGCTTTCCTTCCACTGACGGAATGCGTTCAGCTCCGTTTCGTCTGGCATCCCCTTCATTGCCTTGCTCACACGCTTTCCGACAATTGCGTCAAGCTCCGCCTGCGTAAATGTTTTTTCCGTGTTCTGCTGCGCCGGATTTCCCGCCGGTGTCGGTTCCGCTTGCTGCGCGGATGCGATTGCTGCTTGTTCCGCCATAGGTAAAACCCTCCGTTTATAGCTCCGTCGAGCGTTTCCGTTTTAAGCCCGTCGGCATAAATACAAAAAAGAGCGGTCAAGTTTGTGCAGATTCTGCACAAACTCAACCACTCTCGGTTCTTCGCGCCAAACTTTTATGGCGCGGAAAAGGTATTTGAGCGCAGCTATTAACGCGCTCGACTTATGTTATCGCCTATCTGCGGTAACACCGATCCTTACTTCGTTGCGCTTGACGTGGATAATCTTCACTCCATCGCGTGTTGGGATCAGCTCAACACGCTGGTCACGCATCAAAACATCATTGATTGCGCGGACGTGGTTATCTGTCAAGAGGTTGACGCGGTTTAATCTATAAGGCATAGATTTACACCCCTCCTAATGCCTAATTATAGCACAAATTAACCTTGGATCAATTTATCGCTATACACAATCTTGCAATATTTCTCCGCATCATGCAGGCATAGCTCCGCCCACAACTTGTCAGAAAAGCTTACAAGTTCGCTGCTATAGCAGTGCTATAGCATTGCCCGCCCCCGTTGATGAGTTGCGTTTCACAACATCATCCAGCAGTTTGGTAAACTCTGCGCTGCTAATCCCTGTGGTTTCGCGGATCGCCTTCTTTATTTCGTCAAGGGAGCTTACATCGAACAGTTTAATTTCTGTTTTCTCCGATATAGAGACGTCGTACGCTACACAGATTTCCACTTACTTGTTTCCCTCCCTCACAATATACACGTTCATTCTATCTCTTTGCTCGCGCAGTCCAGCCGCCTTGCTAAATTCGTGATACTTTTCCGTCAGACGTCGGGACTTAATTCTCGCCGCTTGCGCATCCTCTTCGGTTGTAGCTGCCGCAACACGACGCTTCAGCTTGCGGATCGTTCGTTCGATCTGCCGTTGCTTCTGTGTCGCTTCGTAATGTGTGTACGTGCGCCCTTCATACTTAAAGTCCGGCGGATCAATGTTGGCAAGCTCCTCGTCTGTATACGTCCTGTCCATGACGCCAGGAATGAAAGGATGGCGCTTGTGGCGGCAATTAACACCGCAAAGGCCGTCTACTTCTCCGTATCCAGTCACTTCTACGAGGTCTTGATAACGACCAATAGGATCGCGCTCGCCGTTTTTGCTCTGATAATATACTTTCCCCTGCCATGCTTTATGGCTGCTCCACGGGTTCGGATATGGCTTATCGCGTGCACCGCTATGCGCTGATACTTCCACATACGGCGTACCAAGATACTCCATGCTCTGGTCGGTATATTTGTCGCAAATCTGGTTTACGCCAGTCAACACTGCACGACGCACGGCAACATCAATTTGGTCGTAATGCGGATTACCGCCATCCTCTTTTGGCTCATAATACACAGTTTTCAGCCCACTGTCAGCAAGCTGACGGGTTGCATTTGCTATCGCCTGACTGTAGCTGATCGTGCCACTCTGCACCTGCATCACCGCGTTGTCGAGCGCCCATTGATATGCCTTTGCTGGGGTGAGAAACGTCAACCGTCCGCCGACAACCTCGAGGAATCCCATGCTCTGTGTGATATTGCGCATCGCCGACCACGTTTGCCGGCGAATCGCTGCAATCTCATTCGCATCAACCAGCGTTTCCGGCTCAGTCACTTTTGCAAGTGTGATGAGGTCGGTATAATATGCTTGATTGCGTTTCACCACATCATCCAGCAGCTTGTTAAGCTCTGCTCTGCTCATCCCTGTGGTTTCGCGGATCGCCTTTTTTATTGCGTCAAGCTTGATACCATGTGAGCGCAGCGCCCGAATATCCTGCACCGTAACTTCATTCAGCTCCCCAGCTGCTTTCAGTCGCGATGCGATCTCTTGCAGGAGCTTGATTTCAAGCTCTCGGTACAGTTCTGCAAGCTCTTCCGGCATTGCGTCGAGTATCTCGGGCTGAAATGGGTACTTCATTCGACCTCATCCTGCCGCTCATCAGTCATTCCATTCATTTTTGGAAGCGCCGCTTTCGCGGTTTTGTCGTCTTCGTTGTACCATTTCATGCGATATTCATATGCATTCATGATCCCGGCGGCAAGGTCTTGACGGTCGTTCGCGCGCTCCGTCGCCTTGTCCTCAATGATCGAGTCGTCAAAATCGATACTGATTTCAGCGTCCTCATTTAGGCCGGCGTTCATGTAGCTGTTGCCCATCCGTAATATAACCCTGCACAGGTTGTCTAGGAAGCTCTCAAGCACGATCTCGTGCTTCTGGATCGTACGGAATAGCGTGCTATTCTCGCTCACAATCTGCGTGGCTGTCGCGATACTGCCTTGGTCAAATTTATAATGTTGCTCACCGAATCCGCATTTTTTCGATAGCATCCTCAGCTGATCTTGCAACCCATTTTCGTGCTCGATTGTCCGCAAAGCCATGTCAATTGGCTGGATAATTGTACCATTTACAAGGTCTTCAGGCAAAACGTAGTATGCCATGTCAGTCGGGTCGAAAATAGGATCGCCGCTATCGTTTTTCGTCGCGCTTGGCTTGACAATGACGCGCTTCTTGCCGAGCACAAACTCGTTTACGTAACTATCATATGCAATATCAACACCCTTGAGTACGTCAATTGCATTCGCAAACACGGGTATCCCCATCGGGTTGTTTTCCTCGATGTTGTTTGCAATGTTATACCGCCCGATAACAAACTGTGGTTTGTCACTACCAGTAATGATCGGAGCGTCCGTAACGCCATCAAACCCAGGCACGTTTTCAAATGGCTCTTCTCGGAGCGTGTCGCCGTCGCTCTGCCTATAAAGCTTATTTATTATCGCATATTTAGCGCCTTGCAGGACATGCAACTGCATATACACATATTTGACATCTCCTACGTTGTGTATCGTAGCAAACGCGCACTCTCGCACTTCCCTGCCCTTCCAGGTGAGCGGGAAAATCCTCTCTGCTGTAATATAATCTAGCTCAATACCAGTAGCGTCAACAACTTGACCGTTCGCGCTGATCGATGCCCCGTTGACATGTGGCACAATTGCATAAGTCCCGCGCGCAGCGCCCTTTTCCTGCAACTCGTTGATGTTATACAAAAAATCGTTTTCAAAAAAAACGCGATCAACAAACTCCTGCTCTTTACTGCCATCGAGGGTGATTTTAACCTTCTCGTTCATCAAGAGGTTAGCCCAATCCTCTGACACTGTTTTCGCCATGCCGAGCGAGTACCGTGTCAATTTTTGCTTTTCCTGCCCATTAAAAACTCGGTAGTGATGGAAATCCGAAACATTCCCGCTGTACCACTGGTTCCAGTAGTCAATCCTGTCATACCAAGTTGGAGACATTGTATTGTATCCTAGCTCTTTAAGCTTTTTTATGATGCCGTCATTCATCCGCTCGTCTCCCTTTCGTCTCCCTTATCCTATGCGATGCTGCCCCGCCGCAGATATGCCCACTCAAGCGCATAGCGGATCGCGTCGATGATGTGGTTATTTGCGTCCGGGTAGCCGCTGATGATATCTCCATCCCTGTTGCGCTCATACTCATAACAAGTCAGCTCTCTACATGCATTTGGTGTCCGGCGGCGATCTATAACGATTTTCCGCCGTTGCAGCCATTTCATCCCGTAGTCAACACTGCCGGGACCCTTAACTGCCAGCCTAACAGGTAGGCCAAGGGATAGATAATCCGCGCCGCTCTTAGGCTCGGCGCTGTCGCAGATAATATGCGCGTCTGTATATCCGCGCTCCTTGATCATCGCCGCGCTTGCCTCGTTGGTCAGCTTGTTTTGGTATATCTCATCAATGAGGTAGATCGTCTCTCGCGTCCTGTCATAGTGCAAGCGGACAAACGCAAATGGATCTGGATACCAGCCCCAGTCTACCCCCTGATAGATGCGATCAAACCTTGCAATCTCGTCGTCTCCGATTGCTCGCAACTCGAGGTTGTCAAATACGTTTCCGCCGGTTCCGACAGGCTCGCCTAAATACTCATGCCTGTACGCTCTCTCGTCCGTCTCTTTGAGATGCTCCGCCTCCGCGAAAAATTGCTCGCCAAGCCACTCAACTGGTGCCTCAAGATATGTGGATTTATGGCAGAGCCTATCTTCGCGATGCTCCAAGCTGTCTTTGTTCGCCCAGTTCTCGCGGCTGATCGGTGGGTTGTAGCTTTCAAAGTTCCAAAATTTTTCGCCGCCGCGCATGGTAGACTGCAGTATTGTACGTATTTCCGCACGACCCGCAAACTGGTCTTTTTCCTCAAAGTGCGTTACTGCGATATAGCCAAACGGCACTTTAATGGATTTTATCTTCATCGGGTCATCGGCACCGCGAAACATGATTTTTTGCCCAGTTGGGCGATAGATCAGCTCCATCGGTGTCTTTTTGGCGTCCCAAAACTCCGCTATCCCCAACTCTCCGAGCGCCCAGATGTACTGTGTGTACACACTGTCGCGGATTGTGTTGCCGACTTTGCGCAACACGAGTGCATGTGTGCCAGCATTGGCTAGCAGGATTAATGGGACAAGCAGAGACACCGCCGAGGATTTGAGCGATCCGCGCCCGCCTGATAGATCGTAGTGCGTGTGGCCGTGACAAAACACATCATGCGCAAGCGCCTTATATGCGGGTCCGATGTGCTCTGACAAAAGTACATCAGACATCAATAATTACCTTAACAATCTCATCCAGCGCTTTATTCGCGTCAGGCGTCTCGCCCGTAAGCGCAAGCGCGATCTTTACCATCTCTGCGTTCCCCTTCATCGCTCCGTGGATGATGCTCTTGGCAATCGCTTGTGCTCCAGTCAACGGCGTCCCGTCTTTTTTGTCGGTCGCGACAACTTCGCGCATGTAATGCAAAAAAGCCGCTGTGATGCTTTTTTGCGCGGCAATCTTATCGTGCTTCTTCCGCGCCGCCTCTCGTGCTGTCGCGCTCGTAAACTTGATCCCTTCCGGCACCGGCTGACCGTTACGCGGCGAGACCGCAATATTTTGTTTTTTCGCGCTTTTTCCCGCCATCGTGTCACCTCCTCGGCAGTTTTACAATTTCCATAATTTTTTTCAAATTCCAGAAAAATTTTACAAAAACCCCTTGACAACTACGTACATTGTGCGTATAATAGGATCATCACAAGACAGGAGGGCGCAACAATGATTAATAAGAGCAAGCTGATGGAGGCTGCATGGGCACTATATCGCAAGTCCCTAAAGTGGTCTAATAATTTTAGGCTGAGTTTTTCCGAGTGCCTCCGCCGGGCATGGGCTGAGGCCAAGCGCAACGCCCGAATCTTTTTTGGCTATGTGCCGATCAACGGAGTGGACGGCAATATTACTGTGGATGTCCTTTTTGGCCGGGTCTATGGCCAGACCTATGGCTGGCGCAAGACGCTCAAGGACTTTGGCGCTCTCTGGTGTCCGGAGGATAGGGAGTGGGCGCTCCCGCAGGATCGCGTACAAGAGTTTTGCCGTAAGTATGCTTAATATAATACATAAGGGGGTAATTGAGATGTTTATTTTTAGCGATTTACTGGCAGCGTCTGAAGAACACGACCGCCACATCAGCGAGGACATAGTTGCTACCTATCAATCCCGCAAGGATGACGCTAATCCAAAGAGCGGCGGCATTGCCGTTGTCAAGAGGATCACCGATGATCGCAAATCCGCGCCTTATTACATGGTATGTACCGGCGTTGTTGATGTCTGTAATATTGGTTGGCATGGCTGTGATTACGCTGCGCGAGACGAGGCCGATGGTATATCTGTTGCACAGGCGATTGTCGCAGCATGGGATCGTGGCGTTGATCCGGACGTCGAGGACGACAGATGCGACCTTTCCCCGGATTATAACCCATGCAAATATTGGGGTCATTTGTAACAGGAGGTGATTGATATGCCAATGGAGCCTGATGAAAGACACGAGCCACATCTGGAGACAAACAGACAAGCGATCGTATACCACCTTTCGACGAGATTAAGAAGCAAACCGATCAAATCTATAACAGATTACACAATGAGGAGCAGCTAGGAGGGCAAAACAATGGTTGACATCCACGGCAACAAGATTGTCGGACTGAGACAGGTTGCGTCGGCCACTAAGAGACTACGTTGGGATAGGGATTTGTTGTCGCTATGGTATGACCAAGAGAGCGGCAAGGTGTGGCTGGACGATCCGCGCAAACGTCCGCACGATTTTCCGGGCGATTATGTCCTGGAGATATGTCATGTTGATAGGCCGATGACAGTGCTGGAGCTACACAACAGTATTAATGCGGAGCTTGAGAGGCTCGACAGCAAGGAGAGACAGCTATGGGCTTGGGTGTTGGGGCGGCCAATATAGGAGATGCCACTATGACAATGACAATAGAGCAACTTAGGATCGCAATATCTGAGGCAGCAAATTACACAGATGTTGACTGTTTTGTTGATGCGCTACTGCGGTCGCCAGCATTTGCGCCGCCTGGATACGATTACGCAGAGCTTGATCCGTCGCAATCTGCCGACCTGCGCAAAGTTTGGGTTGGTGTTAATGCTCCGTTTGGTGATTTTATCGCCGAATTTTCCACGACACAAACCCAACTGGCTCGGCAGTTTGGCATCCCGCTTAGGACGATACAAGAGTGGGCTGGTGAGCTCAGGCATTGTCCTATCTACGTCCGCAAAATGATGGCGACGCTCTTGATCCTTGACAACACTATGCAGGACGTCGCACCGATAAGCAACGAGCAGATCGCAGATATAATCGATCTGTACAACCGTAGCGCATCAAAGTGCTCAGCCGCGTTGGCGGAAATGGATAGCGACAATGCTAAGATATCAGCTAGTGAGATGGACACGATAGAGCGGATGCTGAGTATCTTGGGTTACAAGATCATCTATGACGACGACGACGGCTCTGATGAGGCGATAGATACCTAGCTGATAGATTATGACCGCGATTGCCCGGTGATGCGGTAACTGTATTTTACAGCATCACCCGACAAAAATATAGTCGTATCTATACACGTTTTGCCCGATTTTTGTAGCGCCAAACGTAGTTGAGCGCCGTTTTTTGCCTCCCGTGCAAGCAGTGACAGACGCTTGCATACTTTGGCCGTATGTTGTCACATGGCGCGCAAAGATAGCACACCGCTGCATAGATTGACGGCCACTCTCGGATCAGATCGCCGCTTAGGCTGTACTGCGTTACCGCTCGTCTTGCATACATATAGCTGCACCTCTCCTTCGCAAAAAAATCTTAAAAAAATCTAAAAAATTTTGCAAAAACCTCTTGACTTATACGCGCAGTGTGCGTATAATAGAGATATCAAAAGACAGGAGGACAACAACAATGATTAACCACAAGATTGACCGCAAAAAGATCGAGGACGCCATGGATCGCGGCGGGTTTGGATACTACGGTATCCGGATAGATGACGACGCTGTATACAACGTTGGCGACCGCACAGCAACATCGCACGATTGGGAGGACAACGAGCCCGAAGACGATTATCTCAACGGCACGTGCTGCGTCGGCATATCGTATGTTGAGGACATCGACAAGGCGATCAAGATCGCCAACACATACTACGGTGACCATGTGTGCCTGATCGGCGGCGACAGCATGGAGTACGGCGAGGATGAGGGCGAGTACATCATCAAGGACGCGGTTGTTGTCGCCGTACTCTAGTAATGATAATTTCCGGGCGCACATAAGCACGCACCGACAAACCAGCCTGCGGGAGCAAATAGCCGGATTAAGGAGGATAAAAAAAGGAGGTATTTTGACCATGAACAAGATCCAGAGCATCACGCTTTCTACCGGCGATATCTACACGCCCGAAAAAGGCAAGCCGCCCGTGTGTCCTTGCACGACCTGCAAAGAGAAATCGCTTGCCAAATTTGGCGAATGCAATTCCGGCTTCGGCGTGTGCGCCGCCTATATGGATTACGAGCACATGAACGCCGTCTATAAAACCACCGTCTTTTGACGAAATAACCTGCCCCGGAGGTTACGAGGGCAGAAGGGCGGCAGCAAAAAAACTAAAAAATGTTAAAATTGGCTTGACAATTACGCACAATGCGCATATAATAATAACATCAAGATCAAGGAGGACAAAACGATGGACGTCATCATTAAGGAGAGCGGGGAGCGCAAGCAGCTCACGCTAAGCTGGCCTGGAGCAGTGGGAGATTTTGCCAACGAGATCATAGGCCAGAGCGGCGATGAGATCGACTACGACTATACTGGAGATGTGTACTACATGGACAACGATACATACCAGTGGTGGGATCAGTATCTGACGACCCTAGGTGACGACTTGGCGACACGTGAGGAGCTTGCGGAGCAATACGGCGAGACGCTGGTGGATGAGATTGTCTATGAGGAGATGGACGGAATCCATGACTATGATCTCCACCATGCCGCATACGCTCGGGCATTCTCCCGGATACGAGAGGAGGGAGCTTGCAAAAAATGACATTATGGCAAATAGATATCGCGTTTGCGGAGGCTCCCAACTATAGCGATGTCGACTCCTATGTATCGGAGATGCTCTTGTCGTCTTTGCCGTTGGGCGACGACACTGTGGAGCCTGATATGTCAATGCTGTCAGACCTGCGCAAGGTATGGTACGCTGTGCACGAGCCATTTCGGGCCATGCTCTCAGAGTTTGGCCTGACACAGGTCAAGCTACACGTGTTGCTTGGGATTCCGCTGCGGACTGTGCAAGCTTGGGCATTAGATGAGCGTCACTGCCCTCCGTATGTTACAAGGATGATCGCGACGATCCTACTATTGCACGGATACAGGCAATGCCGTCAAACGGGAAAGCAGTAAATGCGTGCGCAAAAGAATCACAAGATATGTGCGGTATGTGGGAGGCGCTTTGCCTCCCCTCCGTCTGACAAGACTGTCACTTGCTCAAGAGAGTGCAGCAGTATACACCGCAGTAGGACTCACAAGGGCAAGCGCAACCAATGGAGCGATGAGAGCCGCGCGAAACTCCGCGCCGCAGGGCAGACCGCAAATCTCAAACTTGGCACACCTGCAGCTAAAATGTCTCCGATCTCCGGTGCTTTTGAGACAAATCGTAACGCCAAACATTGGGTACTAAAATCCCCGGAAAACATGTTGTACGAGTTTGACAACCTAGCCCTCTTTATCCGGCAGCACCCAGAGTTTTTTGCAAACCCCAAAAGCGCACACACCGCGCTTATCTCCGCAGCATCCTGCGCTAAAGAGAGCACAACGCCACACAGCAGACGTGGACGGGCGGTCACGCAATACAAGGGCTGGACGGTCGTCAGCCGGAGCAAAAAAGAGCGAGAAACGTCAACTTGATTCTACGCCGCGCACGATTATTTCAGTGCGCGGTGATTTTTTGTCCACCGCGCCGGTGACCGTCAGCGTGATGTGTCTAAAGCTGTCGTCCACGATCACGCCGCCGCGTGTAAGCCCGTCGAGCAGCAGCTTGCCGCTGTAGTTGTCCGGATCACGCCGCCGCGCATCCGGGAAGTAGTACGAAATTGTCACCGCCGCCCGTTCAAACGGCTCTGGCGGCTTGCAGCCCTGCGCCTTGATCGCCCATTGCACGGCGTTCGTCCAACGCTCCTTTTCCGCGCGGTACTGCCATGTGTTTTTGCGCCCGGCGAAGCGGTTCAGCGACGGCGGCACGCCGCGCAACGTCAGCTTAATCGGCGCACTATACTTGCTCATGGCGACCGAACCCACTTGACCGTGCCATTTTGTTTTGCCGCGACAAACCAGCCGTCGGCTACGTAGATTTCCGACCCGTGCATAGAGTCGCTGTATGCTACAAGCCCTCTTATCTTTGGGTAGTACTTGCGTACATGCTTGCGGATCATCCCCATAACTTTACTCCTCCCTTAATCATCGCATTTCTCCGGTTTTTCGCAGCGCTCGAATTTGATCTCCCACACCCACGGATTATCCTTCCAGCCGTACCGACTCTCTACACGCACATTTGTCACGCGCAGCCATATTCGCGCTGCATCGCGTGGCATGTGGATCGGCAGCCTCCAAGTCATCGGTACAAGTTCGCCTTTTTCTTTTTCCGTACCGTACGCGCATCCATCTGCACGATAGACGAAGCACTCATGCACGATGTGGCTGGGGGCGGTGTTGAGATCATAACCGATCGGCAACGGCTCAAACCTCCGGCTGTTTTCAATCTCACGGTCGATGCCGTCAAAGAATCCGTAGTTCCACGGCTCGCGCACCCAAAGCATGTCTTCTGGCGCGTATGGCGCTTTCACTATGGGGAACTGTGGCAGGCCGTCCTGCTTGAATATCGCATAGAAACCTTTTTCCACAATCGTCCCGCAAAACTCGCTGTAGTTTTCCGACCCTTTCACCACTCGCCGCGCAACAGTCTTGCGTCCATCCAAAATCTCGCGAACCATTTTGCTGTTGAATGAAATCGGCTTAATTGCCATCGCTTATTCCTCCAATGCGTGCGTTTTTCCGCCCGTTGTCCCGCCCGCTGTTTTCCTCCAGCGCAAATTTTTGCGAGAACTCCGCGATGCACTTCCCAATGCCAGAGGTTTGTGCCCCTTTCGCCGGTTTCTCGGTGTTGCCGTAATTTCCCGTTTTTCGAGCCTCTGCCGCGTCAAAATTCTTGGTGGGTAATTTGACGTTTTCTTTCAACTCGCCGCTTCTAGCCCCCAAATTTAAGCTCTCACAGCCATTCAAGGCGTACCGTGCGGAAAAATCTGCAATTATGGCCTTCACGTCGGACGGAATCTTTTTCGTTTCATTCTCTCGCTGCTGCATCGTGCGATATGCTCGTTGGACGTTGGATGCGACAACGGAGTGCAAGGTCTCGCTGTCCATCATTCCCCACTCGCGTAGCTGAGACGGAGAGCCGACAATTTTTTGAAGGATAGGCGGCAACCGCTCAAACTGTCGTGTGCTGTCGTATGCGCTGTTTCTGATGGCTTTCAGGATGCGCGCCCATGCTTCGGCCTCGGTCTTTTCGCCGTTCGCGACGAGCTTGCGCATTTGCTCTTTGATCTGGCCTACACCCGGCGCAAATTCTCGGTCACCGG
>Ga0310697_10000749_pt1 | contig 41609 bp, 29 predicted proteins | sample 172DNAGHGlowgp2_FD_203883 | JGI IMG/M metagenome (GOLD analysis project Ga0310697, IMG submission 203883) | Sheep rumen microbial communities from Palmerston North, Manawatu-Wanganui, New Zealand - 1728 DNA GHGlow gp2 (v2) (version 2) | ecosystem: Host-associated > Mammals > Digestive system >...
TCTTCGTCTCCGTGGGCATGATGGTGGACCCGGCGATGATCGCCCAGTACTGGCTGCCCATCGTCATCATCACCCTGACGGTCATCGTGGGCCAACTCGTGTTCGCGACCACCGGTGTCCTTCTTTCCGGACAGAACCTCAAGACCGCGATGCAGTGCGGATTCTCCCTCACGCAGATTGGCGAATTCGCCTTCATCATCGCCACCCTGGGCGTTTCCCTGGGCGTGACGGGGAGTTTCCTCTATCCGATCGTGGTCGCCGTATCGGTCATCACCATCTTCCTGACACCGTACATGATCCGGCTGGCGGAACCGGCCTACGGATTCGTGTACAGCCATCTGCCCGGGCGCGTCCGCACGTTCCTGGACAATTACGCGGCCTCATCGGCCTCCCCTACCACCAGCAAGGAGAGCGAATGGAAGAAGTACCTGGGCGATATCCTCAAGGCCGTCCTCATTTACGGGATCCTGTGCATCGCCATCTGTGGACTCTCGTTCGGCCTGCTGGTCCCCTTCGTGGAGAAATGGATCCCGACGCCCTGGGCCCATATCCTTTCGGCAGTCATCATCCTGCTCGCGCTGGCTCCGTTCCTCCGGACCCTCGCCATCAAGGGCAGCCATTCGGAAGCGTTCCAAACCCTCTGGGAGGGCAGCCGGGCGAACCGGGCGCCGCTGGTGGCCACCGTCGTCCTGCGTTATGTCCTGGCCCTCGGATTCGTTTTCTACGTCCTGGCCCGGCTCTTCCACATCTCGGTGGTGCTGATCTTCCTGATCGCCCTAGTCGCCGTCTTCGCCATCATTTCCAGCAACTTCATCAAGCACAATGCGCAGCGGATCGAACGGAACTTCATGACGAACTTCCGCTCCCGGGAACTGCGGGCCGAATACCTGGGCGAGAAGAAACCGGAATACGCCTCCCGCCTCCTGTCCAAGGACATGCACCTGGCGGACTTCGACGTCCCGGCCGAGATTGAATGGGGCGGCCGGACACTCTCGGAACTGAACTTCGGGCAGCGCTTCGGAATCCACGTGGTCTCCATCCTCCGGGGCGGCCTGCGGATCAACATTCCCAAAGCGACGGACCGGGTGTTCCCGCAGGACCGCATCCAGGTCATCGGGTCCGACAGCGATCTGGAAGAATTCGGCAAACAACTGACTCAAAGCACAGTACATCTGGAGGACGAGCGCTATCACAGCGGGGAGATGCTCCTCCGCTGCGTCCCCGTCACCGGGACCTCGGCCTTCCTCGGGAAGACGGTCCGGGACTCCGGCATCCGGAACCATTGGCACTGCCTGGTGGCCGGCGTGGAAAAGCAAGACGGCGAGTTGCATACGCCCGACGTGAACATTCCCTTCGAAGAAGGAGACATCCTCTGGATCGTGGGCGAGAAAGAGGACGTGGACAAAGTCATGAACGCATAAAAGACGGAACAATATGGAATTCAATGCAAAAGAGGTAAAGGACCAGGTGGTCCGCTGGATCCGGGACTGGTTCGAGGTCAACGGAAAAGGATGCAATGCCGTGCTCGGGATCTCCGGCGGCAAGGACAGCAGCGTAGCGGCCGCCCTGTGCGCCGAGGCGCTCGGAAAGGACCGCGTCATCGGAGTTACCATGCCTAACGGCATCCAGCCGGACATCGACGACAGTTTCCGGATCATCAAACATCTGGGAATCCGGAGTTACAACGTGAACATCGGCGCTTCCTTCGAAGCCCTCATGGCCGAGGTCGAATCCGTCCTGGGACACGAAGCATCCAACCAGACCCGCATCAACATGGCGCCACGCCTGAGGATGACGACCCTCTACGCCGTCTCCCAGTCCAACAATGGCCGTGTCGTCAATACCTGCAACCTGTCGGAAGACTGGGTGGGCTACTCCACCCGTTACGGTGATGCGGCGGGCGACTTCTCCCCGCTCGGCGGATTGACCGTCCAGGAAGTCGTCGCCATCGGCGAAGAGATGGGCCTTCCCATCGACCTCGTAAAGAAAGCCCCGTCCGACGGCCTTACCGGCAAGACGGACGAGGACAACCTCGGATTCACCTACGCCGTCCTGGACCGTTACATCCGCACCGGCGTCTGCGAGGATCCGGCCACAAAGGAACTGATCGACCGGAAACATCGCCTGAACCTGTTCAAACTCAAGCCTATTCCGCACTTCGATTACACGGAGCCGGCGATTCCGCTAGAGTAAGACGGTTTCGTTGAAGGTCAATCCCGACGTATACATCCCACTCACGGTCACGGAGTGGGATTTTTCGTCCGGGAACATCAGGATACGGACGGCATCGGCACTCTTGCTCACGACGGCACCTCCCTCGATCAGCCAGAGGCAAGTGTCCACCTCGGCGTTGTCGATCAGGAAGACCTGGGGGTCCTCCGGATCCTGGCGCAGATTGACGGGACTGGTGAGCATGAGCGGCGCAAAGAAACGGGCCGTCAACTCCTTCATTTCGTCGAAGACGGGATAATCCGTGATGCCTTCGTCGTCCAGGATCAGATTGTGACGGTTTCCGTCGAAGGCATGGAGTTCCTGCCGGACTTGGCGGGATTTGAGAACACGGTGGATGACCTCGGCGCCATACATTTTCCGGAAAGGATGCCGCTCGGTCTCCGGAAGGAAAAAGGCGAGGAAATCTTCCCAGATCGACTGGAGCAGTTCCTTATCGACATCCTCAACAACCTCATCGTCAAACGGATAGCCCTCTCCGAAAGGGACAATCGGATCCTCCCGGCTTTGGAAGGAGATCACCGGAATCTTCGCATTCATGAGGATGGTCGAATCCGGGACGGCGCCCCAGAGATTGGCGACGGCCCGGATCTCGCCGCTCCTCAGGAGCGTCGGAAGCGCCGTTTCCACAGAGTCTGCCTCCGCTTCCGGTTCGTGCAGAAGCAGCGACAGGTTTTCGTCCCGCATATAGGCCAGGTTCAGGGCCGTAATGGCTCCCGCATCGGCCCCGGAGGCAAAGATCCGCCCTTCATGGATCATGAGGGAGTCACGCTTGAGCAGGAAACGGACGGCCGCATGCGCATCCTTCAGGGCCCGGTATTGGATCTCGTCCGTGGATGGGACATCCCCCTTGTATCCTTGCCGATAATTGACGGAAGAGACCACATAGCCCAGCGAGGCGAAATGCCGGCACCACTCCACGAGGGAGGAATCCTGCTTGTCACCGCGCCGGAATGCGCCGCCATGGAAAGCCATGAGAAGCGGACGGTTGTCGGCCCCGTCGTCCATGGGATAGTATATGTCCATGGTGAGATCCTCCGGTTCCGCTTCCGGATCGTCCCGGCGGATCACCCGGCCGTACTTGACGTCATGGTTCTCCCCTACTTTCCAGACCGGATTCACATACAGGTCCAGATCGGGGAAAGGGTGATAATCCGGGGCTTCATAGGGTGTCAAGGTCACGGTTTCGGTCACGCCGTCCCGGTAGATCAGGGTATGGCGCTTTCCGGAACGGGTCAGCGAGATGTATACCGTATCGGCCAGGATCCCGTCCCAGTTGCGGTACAGAAGGTGGTATGGGTTTCCCAGCGAGTCGGTCCCCACCCGGACGAACCCGTCCGTCTGCTCCGAATGCACCTGGTACAGCCCCGGCCCGACGGAACGCGAGCAGGCGGCCAGGCAGAGGAGGGAAAGAACGACACCTGTACAAGCCGATATAGGCCGGAGTATGCTCATCCTTCGCTTATTAGTTTGAATTCAAGAAGGACGCTGCCGCCGAGTTCAATCAGGTCGCCATCCCGCAAAGGATACTCGATGCCGGGTTGTTCGACGGGAATGGGGCGCTGGTCACGGATGATGCGCGTACTGTTGTTGCCGGCGACGGAGCCGGAAGGAAGGACTTGAAGATAGTACCGGCCTTCGCGGTACACCAAGTCCGCATGGGCGCTGGAGACGTGGTTGTTGAGGGCCTGGATATCCTCATCGGGATCGTCGGTACGGATGACGATCTCGTTGGTCCGGAAGGAATAATCCGGACGGTTCGAAGTCTGTCCACGTCCGATGCGCCAGCGTGTCATGGCAGACGGATCGATTTCGCAGGCCCCATCCATCAGGGAGCCTTTGCCCCAGTAAACCTTCACCACCGCCTTTTCTGAGACGGGACGTGTTTCCTGGAAAGTCACGGACACCTTGCCAGGATTGAGTTTCCCGCGCTTGGACAGGCCGATGGCGACGGCGCCTTCGGCGGGTGTTCCCTCGCGAACGGTAACGCAGGTACGCGGATTACGAGGCAGGCAACCGCTATGCAGCAGGTCCTTCTTCAGGCGTTCCTGCAGCGGTACCGCCAGCACGGCGGCGATAGGATCGTCGATCCAAAGGGTAAAGTCCGGATAGCCGGATCCGCCCCGATATTTGCCCATTTCACGTACCAACAGGTCGCTGAGCGTCTCCTGTACGTCTTCGACGTCTGAAAAAGACCCCAGTGAAACGGAATTCTGAGGAGCCGTTTCCGGAGCAGCCGACTCCTCCCTTGCCTGCGGTTTGGATCCGGTGGGATTCAGGACGTCACCCAGCCAATCTAACAGTTTTCCCATAATCTATCAATTTTTCTTTACGCATCAATCCATCGTTTCCAGCACTTCATAACCGGCTTCCTCCAGGGCGGGGACGACCACCCGGGAAATAAAGTTGGCTGCCTCACCGGACTGGAACTTGTAGGTTCGTTCCAGCCGGAGCGCTATGGCGACATAACCTTTCCTGGAAGGGGTAATCCCCGATTCCGGAGTCTTCACACCCACATAACAGAGATACCAGGCGTCGTTGAACTTGTCGGGATCGTCAAAGTCATCGATATACTGGATGAGCCGCTCGGGAGTACCCGTCTTGCCGCCCATTGTATGCGGCATCGGACGGCCCGGAATCCGCCGCGTATCCGTCTCTGCCCGCATGAACTCCTGAAGAAGTCTGCTCTGATGCGGAGTTATCACCTGCACCGGTTCGGACGTCCTTTCCATTTCCACCTTTCCTTCTCCTTTTCCACGCGCCAGGATATAGCGCGTCGGGACCAGCCGGCCGTCTCCCGCTGCGATGGACGCGATGCGGGCCATTCCCAGCGGAGATGCCTCCAGAGTACCCTGGCCCCAGGCCCATCCCCAGTCGCCATAATTCATCTTACGCTGGAGATGCTGCTCCACGTAGCGTTTATAGAGAGCCTTTGCACGTCCCCGGACCATCTCCACGATACGGTGGAAATGCGCCTGCTGGTCAGGCGTGAACTCGTCGGCGTAGAAGAAGTACGACTTCTGTACCCGCTCCGACTTCTCGACATCCTTCCGGTCATCGCCGATGCGGTGTCCTGCCAGCGTATATAGAGTATCCAGTTGCGGGTAAAGGTCATTTTCGTTCACCAGCGTAATGAAATACTCGTTCACCGACTGGACGAGACCGGACTTCATGTCGTAGGTGCCAGCCTTGTCATGCCCGATTCCCTGCGAGGCGACAAAAGAATAACTGGCATTCGCCGCCCGGTCTCCCAGTTTCATGAAGGCGGCCATAGACGACATGACCTTCGCCGTAGAACCGGGCGGCGTCATAAACGTGAGGCCCAAGTCTCTGTCAGTAAATGGCTTGGATGGAGGTTCCTTCTCGTAACGCAGATAATCCATCCGCTGGTTCAGGAAAGTCCGGATTGTATCCTGGTCCGGCCGCGGGAAGACGGCCGACGTGAGCAGGTCACCCTGGTCCACATCCAGCACGACCACTGAGGCGCGTACTTTCTGGGAAGGAACCACCCTGCCCTTGATGTGTCCATAGTTCCTTCTCAGCGATTGACCGACTCTATCCTGCAAGGCGGGAAGATACTCCGCCATACGCTCCTGCATGACGGTCTGCAGCCGTGCATCGACCGTCAGGTACAGGTCGCGCTTGTTCTTCTGCTTGTTCCAACGGCGGGCGGTGCGTCCGTCGGCCCCTTGCTTGAGCATCCGCAGCAACCGTCGGTCCGAGTAGTCGCGGACGACGAAATCATAAGTCGTATCGATGGAAGGCAGGAACGGAGATACGCTCTGATGCGCTTCGAATGAGCGCTTGACTATTTTCCCATCCTCATACTGAGCCGTCTCGAAACCAAGCAGTTCCACCTGGTGCCGCTCCTCCGCGAGATACCCGAACGGATTGCTCTCGTCGATTCCCCAGAGGGTCATCGTATTGACGTCGCCGAGCATGAAAAAGAGGTCGGCCCCGAAGGGATAGTACCGCCGCTGATACTGCTTTCTCAGCCGGGCATTCCAATCCGAAAGGCGCTGCCGGGCCGCCCCTTTGAACAGGGAATCCGCGCGTTTCCAGGCACCGTCCAGTTCATCCCGGTTGCTCGTTGCCAGGAGCAGGCCATTCCGGTCGTAGATATTGCCGGATTCCAGTTTCCGCAGCAAGCGGCGGATGCGAGGATTGTACTCCTGCAGTTTGACCCCCTGCTCGTTGCAGACATAAGCCGGTTTGATCAGGAACTTGTCCCGCTGGAACACTTGGTAATGGAGCAGGACGGCAATGATGGCCACGGACACACCCAGGAAACCCCAGATGCTGGTCACCGTGAGCGACCGCGCGTAACCGGTGTTCTCCTCTTTCAGTGAATCGTGGACCTTCTGCCCGGAGATGGACAGGAGGATGCCCATGCCTCCCAGGTTCAGGATCAGGCTTGTCATGCCATGGCTCAGGAAAGGTACCGCGACACCGGTCAAGGGAATCACTCCCAGGCTGCCCAGGACGATGACGAAAAACTGGACCCCGGTCACCAGGGCGATGCCCGATGCCAGGAAGAACAGGAAGGAATCACCGGACCGGTAGCCGATGACCAGGCATCGGTGCAGGAGAAAGGCAAAGCATGCGATCAGCAACAGAAGGGCCACGAAACCCAGTTCCTCGCCGATGCTTGTGAACGCCATGTCCGTATGGAAGGCGGGAACCAGGTTCGGATCACCCTTTCCCAATCCTTGGCCTGTAAGACCGCCGGTAGCCAGGCCCCAGATGCCCTGGACAACCTGGTCACCGCCACCCGTTACATCGTTATTCCAGAGATTTTCAGCGACTTGCTGGCGGTCCAGCAGCCGCTGTCCCTCGTTCTCCATACCTACCTTGACCAGGATGCTTCCCCCTGACATGAACGCAAAGAGGAGGAGGTTGAAGAAGATGGCGCTCTCATACAGGCGCCGGGAAGTCAGATAACCGCCAGCCAGCCAAAGGACCAGCCACACGAAGGCAGCCAGAAGTTGCCCCGCGAGCGGACTGACCGGCAGGAACTTGGCCAGGTAAGTGAGCAGCAGGAAAGAGGCGACACCCAACAGCATCGGTCCCACATCACGCCGCGCAATTGCATAAAGGAGGATGAATGTGACGATCAGAACAAGTGCCGGTCCCATATCGCTCATTACAACCATATACAGGACCAGCAGCAGACCGATGGCGAGAAGGATGAAGGCGACAGTCTTTATCTGCAGTGCCAGCGTACCGCGGGAGAGTTTGTCTGAAAAAGCCTGGATACGCGAGGCATTGCGGCAGAAGAAGGCGGCCATGAACAGGACGACCAGGTACTTGTTCAGTTCGCTGGGCTGGAAGAAGAACAGGTTGACCTTCGTTCCGCTCCCCTCCGGTCCATCCCCGAACAGGGCGAGAAGGACGATGAGCAGCAGCACGACCAGCAGATACCCTGCACCCTTGGGCAGTTCGACCCCCCATTTCTTTGGCAGGTAGGCGATTAGCCGCACAAGCCACTCCAGTGGGAGCAACAGCACACTGACTACGAGGCACAGGTAATAGCGAAGGACCACCAGGATCCAGGTCCTGGAGTTCCGATGCGCGCGTGAATAGGCCTGGAACGATGCCACCTTTTCCGGGAAGGGACGCTCCAGGAAACGGATGAACTGGAGGACGAAGTCGAACTCCACGCCACCGTTCCCGATTCCCCGGTAGAAGAACCGCTCCCAGTCCACAAGGGTGAAGCAAGCCATCAGCACAAGACCGGCGACCGTTCCCCGCACCATCTCCTTGGCCAGCAGGGAATCCGTCAGCGGGTCAGCAATAGAGCACATGCACAGGATGTCAATCCCGGTCAGGAACATCAGGATCAGCGGTATCCGATAATCAACCTTCTTTTTCCTGGACAGGAAATGAAGGAAAAGGAAGAAAAGCCCCCAGGAAACCAGGAAAATGACCAGGAAACGGACTAGGGAGGACGTGTATGAGGCGGCGCTGCGCACAATCAAGGAATGGTCCTCCTTGATGCGTCCGTAGGTAAAGGAATCGAACAGGCGGATGGTATGGACCCGGCGGTTCCGGACGACAGTCTTGAAATGGTGGTCCAGGCCCTGTTCCATCCCGCGCGTTCCGACGGAAGCGCCGAATTCGTAGCCCGGTTCGATGGGCAGCAGGCTGTAGTAATGGCCCGCCTTGCCCTGGAAGACCGCCCGGCCGGAGGCGTCGGTCTTCATGTAACCGATGGGAACGCCGTCACGGTTCGCGGAATCATACTCGCTGATGCGGATCACGACCCCTTCCACAGGTTGGAAGTAGTCCTTTTTGAGCGTCCGGTACACCCGCTTGAGAAACCTACCCTTGAAGCCGGTCATCGCAGCGTAGACGGGATTCTCCTCCCGGATCTGCAAAGGGATGGAATAAAGCGAATCGCCCGCGCAGGAGAAATTGGCCGTCAAGGCCGACAGGTCCAGGGCGCGGAAGTCGGAATTCTGCCCCAGGTTCAACCGGGAAGCGTCGCTGCGGAGGCGCAGGCCAGTCCCGCCAAGGGTGTCCGCTACGGTCACGGGGATGCGGAACGGATTCTTGTTCAGGGCGCCGAGATTGGCGAGGCCCCCTTTGCCCATGTTCGTAAGCAGCCATCCCGCGATGCAGTCTGCATCGGCCGGGTCCTCGACATACCCCTTTTCCTGCAGATAGGAAGAGAGTTCCTCCGCAGGCAGATCCCTGGTCAATACCAGCGCCCCATCCGAAACAGAAGTATCCAGGATCGGAGCAACGTTTCGGGACAACATGATGAAACCGCAGATGAGGACGGCCGCAATCAGGGCCATCCACATCCACCGGCTTCGGGCGAGCAGATTCTTATCCATTTCTTCTCAATCCTTTTTCTTCCTTCGACCCAGCCAGCGGAAAAGTCCGCAGCGGGTCTTCTTTGCCGGAGCCGGGACTTCCGGCTCCGGCTCCTCGGGAGACAGTTCAAGCAGTACGACGGTGATGTTGTCCTTGCCACCCAGGGCGTTGGCGGCATCGACCAAAGCGTCCGCCTTCCCGGCCGTATCCGCCTCTGAAGTAAGTATCTCGGTGATCTGCCTGGCCGTAACGAGGTCCGTCAGGCCATCGGAACACAGCAGCAGTTTTCCCGCAGCCGGGATCGGATAGATACCCGACTCCAGGAACCCGTCCTCGCCGTTTTCCCGATGGGCATCGCCCAGGCAGCGGTCGATGAGGTTCCGCTGGGGATGGTGCATCGCCTGGAACTCGGTGATGTCCCCATGATCCTCCAGATACCCGACAAGCGAATGGTCGTGCGTGATCTTGCGGAGTCCGTCCGGGCCGTACAGGTAGATCCGGGAATCCCCGACATGGACAACATGGGCATATTTCCTCTCCAAATCCACGAGTGCGGCCGATGCGACACAAGCCATGCTTTCGAGTTCGGGCCGGAGGGCCTGTTCCGCGCGGATGGCGTCATTGGCCTCAAAAAAAGCCTTTTTCATCAAATCCAGCGGCGTGTCGCCAGTATGTGCAGCCACATAGGACTGAAGCGTACGCGCAGTGATGTCCGCCGCAACCTCTCCCCCTTCGTAGCCACCAACGCCGTCAATGGCCGCCAACAGCAGCCACGGGGTGTCCTGGACGCGGGTCGCGACAAAGGCATCCTCGTTATTCTTGCGGACCCGGCCCGGATCCGTCCGTCCGACGCAGCCGTACCCGATCATCACCGGCTATTTTTTCAGTTGGATGACGACGATGCCGTCGCCGATGATGATCTGGTCCCCGGGACGGAGGTCCGCCGATTCCCGGGTAGAAGCGTCAAGATGGATGCCGCCGGCCCATACGGGGCCGTTCGCGCGGACTTTGAAGACACCGGGGCTGTCGGCATGCAGATAGATATGGGTGCTGACCACCTCGTCGGAACCGATCCGCAGAACCGGGATTCCACCGATGACCGATGCATCGTTGACACCGCTCAGGTAGAGGTCCGGAACGGTAACTTCATACTCGGAGACCTCATGGCCGTCCACGATGAAGGAAGGGCCGTCCAGGACTTCCAGACGCCCGTAAGACCTGGGCATCTCCTTCTTCCTGGCGACTGCCGGGGCCTCGGAGAACTCCTCGCTGGTAAGGTCCTCGAAATTGGCGAATTCGACGATATAGGTGTAGCCGGGCTTCGCGGTGACGCCCTTGACAGCCTGCAGGTTGATAGCCGTAGTCTGGATGACGGGCCCTTTGTCCACGATCGTGGACACCACCCGCCTTCCGGAAGGATCCCTGGGCGGCAGTTTCACATCCTGGTTCGGGACCAGGTCGCACTCGATCAGCACTTCCCCGTCCGGAAGGGATTCTACAGGCGTCCCATCTACGACGACGAGCCCCCCTTCCGGGAAGCAGTTGAACTTGAAGTACCAGAACTGCGAGTGCGCTACATAGTCGCTGTGTCCGGAACGCATGCGGCGCCGGATTTCCTTGTTGAACCGATTTACAAGTTCCTTGACCGTGAACGGGAAGCCGGACTTCCGTTTGTCGAAATCGGCCGCCGACAGGTAGATCGTGAAACTGGCGGGGAAAAGGAGTTGGAAATCGGTCGTTTCCTGCTCCAACTGGCGTTTGAACTCTCCAAAGACCTTCTCGACCAAGTTCTTGCGTGAAAGGCCGCCGGCCTCCTCGGGAGTGCCGAAACCGGCCGCCTTGGTCAAAAAATCAAAGATACCCATATTCGTTCGAATCCTACAATAATCTGCTCTATGAATCACTGGGGCCGAATTCCGGGCCCCCACCCATGAAAGACGGGTCGTCTCCTGAGAAATCAGTTTCGTTCAAGATGACGACATCGTCGGTGCCCGCCGGATCGGGGGCCGTCCCGGAATCCACAAGTTCCACCTCGTCCACGGACTCGGCTTCAAGTTCCCGTACGCGGACACTGAACTCCTCCTGCTGGGCAGGCGAAAGACGGTTCCATTCGCTCCCCGAATAGGTGGAATAGAGTTCACCGTTCCAGGTGAAAACGCCACCGGGCCCTACTTCGTGGCGGGCGGAGGAAAAGGCCTCGTCAAAGGAACCCGTCACGGCGGTAGCCATCGGGAGGGGGCCCTGGGAGGCCGTATCCAGGTAAACTTCCACTTCGTCGGATGCGCCACGGGACAGATGCAGGTTCCGGGCTCCTACATTGCTGGCTACGGCAGCCGGAGCGAATCCCAGCAGGGCTCCCAGCCATGCCGGTGTCCCGCGCCCGCCCGTCGAAGCGGCCGCCGGAGCGGTCTCCGGGGCCTTTTCGGGAACCTTGGCCACCGCATTGGCGGAAGCCTGGATACTGTTAAACTTCCTTTCCCATTCTTCCAGGGCCATGCGGAGGGCTTCATTCTCCTTGACCAGTTCCCCCTTTTCCTTCCGGAGCCGTTCTTCCTGCCTGGCGGCGATTTTCTTCTCGATGAGGATGTTCTCATGGAAACAGTCCATGAACTCTTTCATGTTGGCATACCGCTCGGCAGGGTCCTTTGCCAGACACTTCCGGAGCATATTCTCGAGCCAATGGGGATAATCCCGGACATAAGTGCCATCGGGATGGACCGACAGGAATGCCTTCTTCCGCAGGGGGTCGATGTCCGGAACCGGAACTTCCTTGTGCATACGGTAGATCTTCCCGGTTTCGAGGTCGCCCGGTTCGCAGCGGAACGGTGGATTGCCCGTGAGCATCTCGAACAGAAGGATGCCGAAGGAATAGACATCCACCCGGATATCGCCCTGTCGCCCACCGTTCTTGGCTTCGAACTTCTCGGGGGCCCGGTACTCCGGATGTCCCTCGTTCCGCAGGCTGCTCCGAACCGCGACCCCGTCCTGGATGGCCAAGCCGAAATCCAGGAGGATGTAGGCCCCATCGGTGCTCCGACGCATGATATTGGACGTATGCAGGTCGTTGTGGGAAATCCCATAGCGGGCAATGAGTTCCTCCTGGGACCACTTCCTGTCATCGCCGGGCATCATCATGGACTTGTAGCACTCCGTATGGAGTAAGGCCAGAGCACTGCCGATGTCGCCGATGAAACGTAAGATTTCCTCATACGGAACAAACGGCATGTCGGTATGGATGTAATCCGTGAGGGTGCGTCCCGGGATATATTGCATCTCCACCATCGCCCGGTCCATGACAACCCGAGGGCGACCGATCCAGACAATGTTGGGATGACCGCTGTTGCCGATCCGAAGAAGCAGGGCACACTCCTTGAAGAAGGAGTCGGAAGATGCCTGGTCCTCCCCTACTGCGTTGTCCAGCACCTTCAGGGCACGGACGTATCCGAACTGCCGCTCCCGGACCAGCCATACCTTCGCCACACTGCCTTTTCCAAGCAGTTTGAGCATGTCATAGCCGGCGGCATCGAAAAAACTGGCAATCTCACTCATGGCTATCCCTCTTTATGACTGGAACAATTTCTGCCACCACTTCTTCCTTCGTTCCGGTTCCGGAGCGGATTCCGGGCGGGGTTCCTCTTCCAGGATCTCCACGATCCGGATCAGATGGGCGGAATGGTTGTCCTTGTTATCCTTCGTAGCGCCGCGCAGGATGACAATCTTGTCTTCGTCGGAACGCGACAAAGAAAGAGTGTTCAAGATTTCCCCGTCCTCGGCCTGTTCGAGCATGCCGTCACTGCACATATAGAAGTAATCCCCTACAGCCAAGTCGGTGATGTTCAAGCAGTCCGCCTTTGTGCGCTGGTCCTGGTGGGGTTGGACGGCACGCGTAATGATATTCTTCTGGCGCGAAGTCTTCGCTTCCTCGGGTGTCAGTTCTCCCAGCCTTACCAAGTCGTTCACGAGCGAATGGTCGCGCGTCACGTGCAGGATCCGGTTCTCCGACGGACGGATCTGGTAGATCCGGCTATCGCCGATATGAGCCGTAAAACAGCCGCCTGCGTGGAATTTGACGAACGTGAGTGTCGTGCCCATCTTCTTTACATCCTCCGTATCCTTGGCATCCAAAGCATCGTAGGCGGCGTTCAAGGCGGCATAGAAGTCCGTTTCGCCAAAGAGTCCGTCTTCCCTGGGATGAGCGTTGACATACTGCGACATGACATCGCAGACCGTCTGCGAAGCGACTTCGCCGGCGGCATGTCCGCCCATCCCGTCACACAGGATGAACAGGCTGCCACCTGAAGAATCGCCGGTGAACGGAGGATAGAGACTGTCCTCCTGATTCTCGCGCTTCCCCAGTTCCAGGATCGAACGGGCTGTGACTTTACAATACATCCGGATCCGGTGTGAAGAGGTCATCCATCTTGAGGCCGGAATCAGAGACGTCCAACGCCTCGCCCAGACCCGGCTGTCCTTCGCTGTCCAGGTCAATCAGGACCAGGTCCACTTCGCCATCGCCATCCGTATCGGCGAAGACCGCATCGGAGCCGTCCATTTCACCGTAGGCGACCTGGACCCCAGGACCTTCCTCGGCACCGGGGAGTTCCACTCCCACAATGTGGACATCCGCATCCTCGTCATCCTCCACATCGATCAGTTCGAGGTCTTCCTCGGCGGGGACTTCTTCCGAAGGCGTTTCCTCAGAAGGCATTTCACCCTCGGAGACATCCTCCACAGGAATATCCGGGACTTCCGTAATCTCCGGTTCATCCTCGCCCGGCGTATAGGCCGTGGCATGGACTTGGGACAGGATGTGACGGCTGTGCGCGATACGGTCCTCCGCGGACATTGCCATCCATTCCGGATCATCTGCGCGATAGGTGGCATACACCTGGCCATGCCAGACGAAAGCCCCTTCGAGTCCCACTTCGGCCCTGGCGGCCGCAAAAGCCTCTTTGAAAGACATCTCATCCGACACCGAATGGGCTTCATTCACCACGGCTGCCGAATCCACTCCGGTCTCAGTCGCTACGGTCGTTCCGGTCACGGCCTCAGCAGGTGTTTCGGCCGAGGGCGCTACCGGGGATGAATCCGGGGGCACAACGTTGCCTTCATTGGAGTCATCGTGCCAGTGAGGGACCACACCGGGTTCTTTCCCGGCCGTCTCACGGCTCATGGCCCCGACCAGGATACCCGGGACACCGCCCACGAGGACACTCTTCCAAAGGGCAGGACGGGATTTCGCCTTTCCGGACTCCTCGGCGGCTCCGGCGGCGGGAGCGGGTTTCACCACGGTAGTTTCCGTGGTGCTCTCGGCATTGCGCCTGTTTCTCTTGAACAACATGATGGCTATGGTTTTCTGTTTACTATATACTACGATACAAATCTAACAACCAGTTTCCATCCGGAAAGGCAATCGCCTGTTTACTACACGAAATACCGGGTTTTCCGGATGAAATGCAAGGTTTCACTGGTTCTGCTGGATATACCGGCGCCAACGCTCGGCGTCCGCCTTGTAGGAACTGACTTGATTCTTGAGGGTCGTATTGTCCCGCTGCAGGGTGGTAATCCGGGTATTCAGAGTGTTGATCTGGCCGGTCTGGGTATCGACCTTCTTTTGCAGGGAAGCGTTCTGCTGCTTCAGGGTGCTTACTTGTGCATTCAGTTCCTGGAGAGCCGTCTGATCGACCTGCGGGGCAGGCTCCGAGCCGTTCCCGGACATAGAAAAGACGGTGAAGGCAACGGATGCAGCCAGCATTACGGCAGCCACGGCGAGCGGCCAACGTTTGGGCGGACGTGCGGGCGTCTGCGCCTGCGCCAGTTCCGGTTCCACCGCCGTTATCACGACCGTATCGTCTTCAGGAAGCGTTTCCATCTGTTCTACTGGAAGCAGGGCAAGGAAAGAGTCGATATCCTGCGGACGGTCCTTCCGACGCGGCTGCATCGCCTGAATGATGGCATGCTTGACGTCTTCGTCCATATCTGTGGGCCAGTTGGTGATTCCCATGTCCATCACAACCGACGCTTCGGGAGGGACCGAACCCGTTACCAGGTTATAGAGCGTTGCACCCAGCGCATAAATATCAGAAGCCGGTGACAGCGAGGCTGTTACGGAATTAACCTGCTCAAGCGGGGCGAACCCGCGGCTGTACCCGATCAGCGACGAGGTCGTCGAGGAATCCTGCTGGGAATCGACATACTTGGAAACGCCAAAGTCAATCAGCACGGAACGGCCGCGTTCGTCGAAAAGGATGTTGGCCGGCTTGACATCCAGATGCAACAGCCCGTTGGAGTGGACCGACTTCAGGGCGTCCGCGATGTCCCCGATCACCTTCAGGGCGGCTTTGAGCGGAACCGCGCCCCCTTTGAGGCGGAGGGCGAGGGATCCCCCACCCAGGTATTTCATCACATAATAGGAAGTACCGTTCTCATCGAACACATCAATGATGTTGACGATGTGATCGTTGTTCAGCGAGGCAATCTTCCTGGCCTCGGCCTTGAACTTCTTCAGGCAGCGGGTCACCAATTCTTCGTTGTCGGACACCGGGACACTCACCCGGGAAGTACCGTTCTCCCGCGTGCAGGAGCCCTTGAGGAAAAACTCCTTGATAGCGACCCGCATACCGAGACCAGTCTGCTCCGCAAGATAGGTAATTCCGAACCCGCCCTGTCCCAAGACGGACAAAATGCGGTACTTTCCATTCTGCAGGCTGCTGCCTGCGTGTAAACAACGTGGATCCATAAGGGTCACTTCTTATTGACGTTCAGTTCTGTCCGGTCCTCGACAGGATTGCCCACAAATTCGAGCCGGGTCTCGCAAAGGGTAAGGATATCGCCGTGCTTGATGCCCACGACATCGCCGTCAACCAGCCTTTCACCATTGACAAGCGTCGGATTCTTGTTTTCGGCATTGGCAACGGACACGTGATAGCGGCCGTCCTGGGCCAGGGAGCAGAGGACCTTCAGATGCAGGCGGCTCATACCCCGGTCCGTCGTTTCGATGGCGATATCGGCCTTCGAGGGAGACTTCGACGTCTTGCGTCCGATGAAATGCTCTCCGGCCGGGATCGGATAGCACTGGCCGGTCGCCTTGTCCAGCAGGTAGCCCGGAGACGACTCCGGCCTGCGGCGGATGGCCACCTGCGTTTCGTCCGCAACCGGTTCCTGTCCGGCATCAGCGGGAGAAGGATCCACGGGAACGATTACTTTGAACTCCGTGAATTTCCGTCTCTCCTTGCAGTTGGGGCAGGTAACGCTCTTTCTGACATTGGAGGGATCATCCTTGGCATTGAGGATGGCACCGCATACCGGGCATTTGATCCGTATCGTATTCATGGATGCTTCTATTCGGAAAACTTACACTTACAATAGGGGCAATGGCGATTCTTGAGCAGTTCCTTGTAGGGAACGGCGCCCAGGAAATGATTGCAGACAGGATTGGGACAAATGTATTTCTCGCGGAAACGGTCCTCGATCTCCCGCGTCTTCAACGGAACCTTGCTGGCGTTCTTGTAACGGACGAACGCGAATACGAGCGCAAACACGGCAGCGACCACGATCATCACCAAACGGGCGTTCGGAAGGAAGACGGCAAGGCCGATGGACGTCATGGACAGGATACCCGGTAAGGCGCTGATCGCATTCAGTTTACCCTGCCTGATCTGCAAGTCCAGTTTCTCCTGCTGATAATCCTGATACACCTTTTCCAGATGGCCGATGGGATAGACCTGGCCGGCCGCGACAGCCTTCAAAAGCACCCGGACATCCAGACGATACCGGTCAGGTCCCAGTTCGATGGCTGCGTCCAGGGGGACACCACCGCGGCGGACATACTCTTTCCCGTCAATGTAAACGATATTCTGCACACCTTCGCTCTCTGGGGAGACCGTCAGATTCTCGACCGTCATCAAGGAATCATCCCCGACGATGACCTTGCAATGCCGGCGGCTGACGCTCTTGGGGACACTGCCGGGCGTTCCAAGACAGACCGTCTTTCCGTCCAGCGTTACGGTCAGACGGGGTTTGTCGGTGCCCGCCTCCCGGCCGATGACAAGTTCCATCATTTCGCTTCGGTTTTAGGTTTGGGAGAGATCAGGTCCCTGAGGGCCTTCAGCGCGACCTTTGACAGGGAAAGATTGAACGTAAAACTGCGCTGGTCGCTGAGGGTCAATTCCTGCTTCAAGGTATTGATCCGGTAGATATAATTCAGATTCAGGATATAGCGTTTCCCTACCCGGGCAAATGTGCCTGGTGCGTCCTTGTACCGGAGGGAAAGCAGTTCTTCCATCTTTCCCAAGTTCATGAATATCAAGGTGGATTCACCGTTGAAGGAGACGAACCGGGTATAGTTTGCCTCGGCCTCAAAGTAGACGATGGAGGCCAGGTCCACCCGCAGGAATTCATCCCGGGACTGGAAGTAGATGATGCGCGGCTTGTGATCCATAGGAAGCAGGGTTTAGCGTTTGAACAACCGGTCCATATCACGGTCCATCGCCGGTTTCACGAGTTTCTCCGGAACGAACTCCCAGTGGCCGATGACGGCGGGATTTCCGATGACCTCCGGGTCGATGGAGCCGTTCTCCATCAGGTAATCGTACAGGATGTTGCGGATCTCCGGGTAGCGAGCGACCACGCGCTCGTCGATCTTGTCCGTGTCAATGCCCGTTTCCTTCATCAGGTTGCCGCCGCCGGAAGCCCGGTAGGAGGTCATCGCGACGTTGTATTCCTTCTGGAGGTCGAAAGCGGAGCCGTCGGCCATCGAGGCGATGGCGATGCGCTCACCGAAAGGCTTCGTCACGTCCACGGTGTAGTTGATGCCAGCCGCAGAGTCGAAGTTGTAGGAACGGTTCACGAAGGACCAGCGGCTCTGCTGGGTGCGGGCGTCGTCCCGGGCCTCGATCTTGAGGAGGGTGTCCTCCGGCTTCGCGATGGTGTTGATCCACTTGTCGTAGGAATGCTCCAGATAGCGCTTGATCTCGTCGCCCGTCATCTTAACCACAAAGAGTTGGTTCTCGAACGGATAGATCGTGAACAGGTCGTTATACCGGATGACACCGGAGTTCACGTGCCCATTGAAGGTAAGCGGCGCGGCGAAAGAGATTTCCGCCGGCTTGCTGCCGATGCTGAGCGTATGGACCAGGTTCAGGTAGTCGCACATTCCCCGGTAGGCGTCGCGGGTCCAGAGGTCGGTGTTCAGGATGCCCACCTCCCTTAGGGTGAAGGCCTTGACGGCCTCGTAGTCCTTCTCGAAATGCGCACGCATCACGGGGTCGGCCTTGTCGGCCCGGACCGGGATGGTCTTGGATTCGTAGGACCGACTGACAATCTTGTGATCCTTGACCGTCAGGTGGAGTTTACCTTCGGCGACGTTCCTGCTGTGGCTGCCGGAATTGAGGAATACGTTGTCTTCATCGGCCTCCACATACGGCCGGTGATCGTGGCTGGCCAGGACGAAATCCACGCCCTTGACCATCCGGAAGACATCCAGGCCCTCGGACTCCAGCACGCTGCCGTCGCCCGCACCCGTCCCCGAGTGCATCACGACGACCAGCACGTCCGGTTTTTCCTTCGCCCGGATCGCGTCCACATCGGCCTGGACCTGATTCACGATGGGCTCGAAATGCATCCCGCTCCAGAGTTCCTCCGTGAGCCAAGCCTTCATATTCGCATTCGTATAACCCAGGATGGCCACCTTGAGTCCCGCCCGCTTGACGACCTTGTAAGGCTTGAAATACGGCTTGCCATTATCGTTACGGATGGCATTCGCCGCCAGGAAATCGACCCCGGCCTTCTGGAGGTCCGCCGCCACACGGTCGTACACAGCATGCCCCGTCTCGACGTCGTGGTTGCCCACGGCCACCGCGTCATAGCCCATATACGCCACCAGGCGCGGGAAAAGATGCGGCGTCAGCGTATCGACATAATTGAAGTAATACGGTGCATTGTCGCCCTGCAGGCAGTCGCCCGCGTCGAGAAGGAGGACATTCTCCGCCCCGTTCGCCGTCCGGACGCTGTCCACGTAATACTTCACCGCCATCAGCGACGGCTTCGTCCGGGTGTCCACATAAGTGGAATCGAACCAAGTCCCGTGGACATCGTTGGTGGAAAGAACCGTCAGGGTATATTCCCCGTCCTTGAGGGTACGGCCGCAGGAAAGCGTAAGAAGGGCGCAGGCTGCCCAAAGCAAGTGTCGGATTTTCATAAGCATCGGTTATTCCAACAAATATACGAATTATTATGGTTTTTTCCGACTGCTGCGCCCTTTTCCTCACCCCCCTAAAACATCATCTCGGTGAACGCTCCCCAGAAATCCTCCAGGCTCATATTCGCAGTGGCCAGGACTTCGTCCCGCTGCGGTTGGACCGTTCTCCAAATGGCAAGCTTGGAAGGGAACTTCCGCGTGGGCTGGAAACGGAAAGCGTGCTCTCCTTCATACCTGCCTTCCACAACGAGCTCGTCATCAGAACGGGAGGTGATCTCCATTTCCTTCAACGTGTCGATGGGTGCAAGCCGCGATACGAGGAAATGCTTCCTGTACCGTCCGAGGAGTTCCTCCTCATCCTCCACCTGGCAGTTGCATTTGAGCAGGCATACCATCCGGACATTGTCGTCATAGGCAAATCCCATCTTTTCCCCGTCCCGGACCAGTTTGCCGGGGACCAGGCACTGGACGGAGATGACGCCGAAATCGTATTGTTCATCGGCCCGGACGCACACGTACATGCTGTCGGTGGCCGGATGGTACTCCAGATACACGTCCCCTTTCCGCTGAACGTCATCGTCGCCGTTCTTGAAATGGTTCACCCACGATACGGGGGCTGCCACAGGCTTTTTCACAGCGGGCTTGTCAGGAAGCAGGCAGGATGTTCCGTTGCAAACGAGATCCGCTTCCGGCTGGATGGCCTGCGACAGGAACTCCTCCAGGGCAGGACCGCGGAGGCCGCGGGCGACAATGATGCCTTCCGGATTGATAATGAGGTTGTCCGGGATGGCGTGGACATCATATACGTCACCGGGCTCACCCTGACCGACCAGATGGACCCAAGGCATGTTCCAAGACTGAATCGCATCCGTCCAGGCGGCAACGGAATTGTCAAAGGAATAAGCCACGATTTCGAGGCCCCTGTCGTGATACTTTTCGTAGGCAGCGACTACATTCGGCATCTCCGCCCGGCAGGGACCGCACCAGGAGGCCCAGAAATCAACCAGGACCCAGTTGCCCTTGCCGGCATACTCGCTGAGCCGGTGCGGGTTGCCAGAGGTATCCTCCGACTGCACATCCACGAAACGGTTTCCGATGAAGGAATCCTCGGCCTTGGCTCCGGTCGCAGCCAGGAGGAAAGAAACGGTAAGTAAGGTAAAAATACGCATAGTAATGAAGATTTAAATGGTTCTTGATTCAATGTGAGTTTCAGTGCTTCCTGGGCCGGCGGACCAGGCGGACGGACAGGCCTTCGCTGATGCTGTTCGAATTCGTATAAATGCCTCCCCTGTAAAAATAGAGTTCCCATGCCTTTCCCGTATCATCGGGTGTACGTGACCAATAGTTGCCATACGTACCACTACCGTACTTGCTTCCATCAAAATGACGGTAACCCTCTGCGGGCAGATAGATCGACTTCCCGTTCGGACCGGTGACCTTGAATCCGCTGCCAGTCCACAGCCATTGACAGACATCCTTCAGTTCCTGAAGCTCCTCCTTGGTCGGCAGGCTGCTGCCGTAACGGCTTGTCGCGTCATAGTACCCGAAGATTCCGGGCTCATTGGCCGATTTCCACAAGGTCCCGCTCGGCAGGCCGATGTTCACCCACTCGGAGTCATCAATGGGACAGCACGCACTTGTGTTCTGCGCGGAAATGGTTCCGCAGACGGCAAAGAGCAGCGCTCCCGCCAGGATGGAATTCAAAAAGACCTTCATTTTCATATCGCCAGTTTTTAAGTTGTTTTTGTTTTCTGGGACAAAACTAGCTACCCCCGGCGGCATAAAAAAAGGAATCCCGGTATTCTACACGAAATACCGGGATTGGAGGATGAAGTGAACCTAAATACGTTGTACTTGAAGGAGTAATAGTAACGATCATTCATTGATCCCAAACGGGACGTACAGAACGACCTTGGTATCGACTTCCACCACCCTTATAACTCTCGCTTGAGTTAAAAATACCCAACCATGCCCAAGCCGGGTAATCAACCTCCATCATGGATGTCCAATAGTACCCATATGTACCACCATTCATCAGATGAGCACCATTATAGAACCCGGCGGCTGGAAGGAAAATGCTATTCCCATTCAAATTGCTAGTCACCTTGCAACCATTCTTCCCATTTTGCACAACCCAAGTCCAGGTACAATTGTCCAGTAACTCCTTCAATTCCGTTTCTGTCGGCATACGCCAACTTTCACCCCATTTCACATGAGCCACATCATCTGAAAAATCTAATACAGTTTTATTGTCAACGGTTCCAACAGAATTGATTGAGTTATATTTCAATATACTATTCATATCACCATTGCACCAACGATAGGTCGCCACTTCGTATCTGCTTTTAGGCGATGTTTCGCCCCAGGCAAAGTAGTCACCATACTCCTCGGGAGAAGAAGCTCCCACATTACAGGAAGCCCACTTCACCGAAAGCCCTAAATCGACAGCCTTAGGGGTAATCACATCTTGCGAGAGACATGGAACTGTGAATACTTCCCTAAGTTCTCCCCAGGCATACTGGACAGCAATCGGTATATTCAGTTCGTAATCCGACGTAGCCGGAGAGCCGTTATTTCGGAGCGTCAAGAAGCCAAAGCCGCCGTCGTCGATAGCGTCAATCGTCGCCATTGCGGCAGGATCCGAAACCGAACTAAGAAGTTCATCTTTACTCATCATCACGAGCTCAATTGAGTTGGCAAACTCGCCTGCTGCCCCACGAAGAATAGTCATTGTGTAATCAAGGTCAAGATAAACGCCGTTTACCCCGTAGTACTGCCAGTAATTATAGTAGTTTTCACTTTCAGTCCTTCCGAATACCCGTTCGCGCCAATCCATCAAAGAAAAGAGTTCCCGGACAGGAATATACGAGCCTTCCTGCCCCAAGTCGACCCCGTCAATGAAACTGCTGTTCGCAGTGTCGGAGAATCTTACCGGTTGGATGTAATCAGCCCGGAAGTGATCGACATAGGTGTAATCGTAACAATTCTGCCAAAAAAGGTTCACCTCGAAGCCTTCGTCACCACAGACAAGACCGGTGGCACCGAGATAGATGAAGAGTTCGTCGGTATTGAGAAGGAGTTTAGCAGGGTGATTCGGATCCGGATCATTTTCAAGGATGACGATATTCGGAGCAAACGGCGTCTCCGTCGAAGTATTATCGATGGTTGCGATTCTAACTGCATTCCCACCACTGATGGCTGCCCAGAGTTCGAGACCATCATTCATCACGGTGAACCTTACGACGTATTCACCAATCCTGGTAACCTGTTCCATTTCAGGGCAGAAGAAGTAATTGATGTTGGAAACCTCAAGAGAAGGATCGCCAACGGCAGGAAGAGTATAACTTCCCATCTGATGCTCACCAAGGTCTATCACACCTTTTTCGTCTCTGAGAAATGGAAGATTGATGTTGTTGTGGAAGACGCATAAAGCACTGTTGGTATCATCGTCATTCGGAACGGCAGCACAGTACTGGGTAGCAGTGACATCTTCATTCCAATAAGTACGGACATAGCGCTCCAGTGGAATATTAAAGGGTCTAATCAAGGCTGGCACAGCCCGTAAGGTAACGATAACCTTGTTTCCGTTGTTCGGGTTCAGGAAATAGACATCCGTAGTCAGTTCATACTCCCCATGATAATCCTCCACCGACGCAGCAGTGCGCCAAAGCCACTCAGCGGTTGCATTCCACTGGATGGTAAAAGTATCCGGATCGAAGGAAACCGTGTATCCATCCTCACCACCGTCCATGGAAAAGACAGGATACAGGCGCTGAAAGGTCTCTTTGGTCATGCCCAAAAATTCGTAGATGCTGGCAGCGTCACTTCCATCCACCTGGAGACTGTATCCATCGCACGAGAACTTGAAAGCCCCCATATCAATAGTTCTATAGAAATCAATCCCACCATTGAGATCAGCATAGGAATCAATCCGGGACTTTGTGCTGAAAACCGAGCGTTTGAGGGATACTGAACTATCCGTATAGTTTAAGATGCCTTCTTCCCCAAAACGTGTCACGTAGGTCATTGTGAATCCTTTTGACAAAGTTACTGGAAGAGTAACCAGGTAATAGAACGTATCCGGAGCGAAAGTCTGGCCCTGCTTCGGAGTAATGGTAATTGTATTGTAGGCACTGACGACCGTGGCTTTTGGACGGCCGCCCGAGAAGGAAAGATTGATCCAACCGGCTATATTCTCGTTGTTGTTGCCCTTGAAAGTGATGGACTCAATATCATCACGGGCCAGGCTGAACTTGATCCCGCCACATACATTGTAGAACTGCAGGGAAGTCGAGGATGAATGGGCCAGCGAGAGGAAAAGGTCATCGTCAAACGTCCCGGGAACGCCGAACTGCGTTGATGGAAGTTCTGTCGTCACCGAACTGCCATTGCAGGACGAAGAACTATTACTCGGATAAAGGCCCCAGATGTTGTTCATGAACACATCCGAACCGCTGACGGTTTCACTTGTCTTGAAAGTGGCCGTCGTAGCATCGGAAGAGTTCTGCGAGGTATATTGAACCTTCTTCGTACCAAAGAAAACATCAATCTTGTCCGACTGATTCCAATAGATGGTCCCAGCCCCCGATTCATCCACCGAAAGGCTTGTCCTGGTCTTCTGTTCCGACTCAACCTTCGCCTCGATATCGGGCGCGCCGCCCCAGTCCTGCTCGCGCTGGCAGGAGGCGAGAAGCAGGACAAAGGGGAGAAGATAAAATGGTCCGCGATTCATTTCCCACATTAAGAATTAATAATCACTGTTTGACGGGGCGAATTGACATACCTATATAGCGAGAAATACCTGAATAGGAATAGGATACACCGGGAGGAGGATTCGGAGTAATTGAATAATAGTTCCCAAGAGATGATGAATCATACAAATCGGGTCTCCATACAAAAAACCGAGAACCTTCCTGGGATACAGAATTATCGGAAAAAAGCCCCGCGTTGGGGAAAAAAACACTATTTCCGTTGTTTATACTTTTGAACAAATAACCGCTCACACCACCCTGGGTAGTGAGACTTATACTACAGTTAGATCGCAACTCATTAAACTCATCAATGGTAGGCATCCGCCAATTCCCGCCCCAATTAAAATGTGCGGCATCGTCATCCGGTTCCAAAACTGTCTTGTTGTCAACAATGCCATTAGCGCTCTTTTTGTTATACTTAGTCAAAGATGTACTACTTCCGTTACACCACTTGTAATTTGACCAAGAATAATTGCTTTTCGGTTCTACCTCCCCCCATGCGAAATAATCCCCATAATCTTCGGGAGATGAAGCCCCCACATTGCAGGTTGCCCATTTCAAGCCCGAAGGAAGGCCCAAATCAACCCACTCATGATCAACAGTTACGACGCAAGTCGCCACTTTCAACCCATCATTTGTACGAGCCGTTATTGTTGCACTCCCATAAGAGACCGCTGTAACTAATCCATAAAATGTAACTGTCGCGACATCAGTGTTGTCAGAAGTCCACGTCACGGTCTTTTCCGATGCATTCTCCGGCAAGACTGTCGCAGACAAAGTACTCGTTTGCCCAACCTGTAATTCCAGAGTGGCATGATTCAAACTGACACTCTCAACGGGAATAAAAACTCCATATACAGGACGGATCGACATTCCATAAGCCCGGTAGAAACCACTCCTACCTATGCCACTGGAGTCAAAGTCCATCCGGTATGCATAGGGCGTGTTTTGAATGTCATTTGTCATCGACCAATAACTTCCCACCGCATCCAAATCGTAAGGAGTGATATCGTTTCTAACACCAGCAGCAGGAAGGAATATACTGTTACCATTGATACTGCTTGTCACTCTATATCCCTTCTTTCCTCCTTGCGTAGTCCATACCCAAGTACATAACTGACCTAACTCGTGCATCTCGCTTTGTGTCGGCATCCGCCACCCATCACCCCAATTCACAGAAGCGGCATCATCAGTTTGATCAAGAAGCGACTTGTTATCAACAACGCCATAATCCTCCATAAGATTGTACTTGATTAGGGTCTTATAAGTCCCGTTGCACAAACTGTAAGAAGCCCAATCATAATACCCACTCTTCGGCTGTGTCTCACCCCAGGCAAAGTAGTCACCATAATCCTCCGGAGATGATGCTCCGACATTACAAGATGCCCATTGAACGCTCAGACCCATGTCAACAGCATGATATGGAGTCGTCACAGTAACCGTGCAGGTCGCTGAATGACTTCCATCGCTTGCCCAGGCGGTAATAGTTGCTGTTCCCGCAGAAACAGCTTTAACAGCACCTTTGGTACTAACCGTTGCGATAGATGTATTGCTGGATGACCAGGAAATTGTCTTTTCAGTGGTATTGGATGGCGAAACTGTGGCAGTCAGCGTAGAGGAATCTCCCTCTGTCAAAGTCATAGATGCTTGGCTCAAAGAAACACTTTGAACCGGAACAAACGCCCCAAAGACGGGACGGACAGATACACCGGTAGTACGGCCGGGGTGTATTTCAACTTCCGATGAAGTGAGATCGAGGCAATAAGCATCTTTCATGGATTCCAACAACAGCGACGAAGACCAATACAACCCAAAAGAGCCCGCATAATTAAGACCGGAGCCTACCCTACCGCCTGCACATGGGAAGAAAACGCTGTTCCCGTTTAATTTGCTAGTTGCTCGGTATCCTTTCTTCCCACCCTGAGTAGTCAAAGACCATGTACAATTACTCTCCAGTTCTTGCAGTTCGGTACTTGTCGGCATCCGCCAATTTCCTCCCCAATTCACATGAGCAGCATCATCGTCAAGATCCAGAACAGTCTTATGGTCGGCTACACCATTCTCACTCTTGACGTTGTACTTTGTCAGTACAGTTTCGCTACCATTGCACCAAAGATATGTAGACCAATCATAATTGCTCTTGGGTGTAGTCTCGCCCCAAGCAAAATAGTCTCCGTATTCCTCGGGAGATGAGGCGCCAACATTGCATGCCGCCCATTTCACGCCAGAAGGGAGTCCCAAATCGACGGCTTTAACGTTGGGCTGAATCCGGTCTGCATACTCACTCCATGCGGTCTTATAAGCATTCACCGATCCTGCCGGGACATAGATGGGGCAATTGTTCGTTTCATCGAAAACGCTGGAACCAATATCTGGCGGAATATGAGCAAGAAGCGTAATCGAGGTCAACTGATTACACAAATAATATGCATAATCTCCGAGATGCGTAACCTCCTCAGGAATGGCGATATCTCCACTCATCGCACCGCCAGCAACGGCAATCAATCTACCGGAATCAATGAGATACAGTCCGTTGGAACTGGCAAACTTCCCTGTGAAAGACATCATGGAGGAACAGCCTGCGAATGCCCCATCTCCGATACTCATAACGCCTTCAGGAACAGAAAAAGAAGCCAAACTGCTGCAGCCCCAGAATGCCCTTTTCCCAATGCTCGATAAAGATCCAGGCGATGAAAACTCTCGTAATGCCGTACATCCTTCAAAGGCACTGTCACACAAAACCGTAATCGAATTAGGCAGATAAATATTGGTGAGGTTTGCATCTTTGAACAAGGGCTGATTGATGCAAGATACGGGATTATAGAAATTAATGTAGCCGTAACCACCGTCCTGATCATATGACCATTGGTTATCATATGCATCGACTCCGAAACACTCAATATACGAGAAACCGTCGGAATACTTCTCCCAGAAGGATGGCTTCCCCGTCGTCCAATAACGGATTTGCGTATGAGGGACACTCTCATCGCTGAATCTTGCATACTCATCAATATGGGTTTTCCTCAGGAAAACAGATTGTCTGAACTCGAAAGGCTTGTCCCGATCCTCATAATACCGAGCCCGATTGTAGTCAGATCCCTGCAATGTAGCAGATTGACCGGATTGAGTCTCAAATTCTACATAAAAATCTTGCAATGACGCCGGTAAACAGATGATATAGTAATACGCATCTTTCTGGAAGGTGCATCCATTCTTTGGATACAACGTAATCTCCGTGGCACCACTGGAAGAACCAGACCACGACCCATCAAACTCAAAGAACACATCGCCGGCAAGAACCACCGGGGCTCCATTGGAAGAATCAGTTCCCCTAAACTTTACACAAGTGATATCGTCTCTGGAAAGACTGAATTTCAGGCCACTGCAGATATTGTGAAAACTGAGCGGTATATTGCTGCCCATATTCTGCTTGGTTCCCGTCGCCACGGCCATGAAGAGGTCGTCATCAAAAGTCCCAGGAAGGCCATACTGCCGCGAGGGGAGATAAGAGCAAACTAGTCTGTCTCCCCACTCATTGATATATGATTCCTCGTACGAAGGATATATGGCCAGTACCGGTTCGGAATCCGGATAGTTGCCACCCAAACCGTCATTCGTCTTGAACGTAGCCGTTGCGACATTCGAACTATTCTGTGAAGTATAAACCAGTTTGCTTTCGCCGATGAACACATCAATCTGGTCAGCAGATTTCCAATAAATGGTTCCTGCGCCATATTCGTCAACCGAAAGCACCGTTCGTGTATCGGCTTGTATTTCAGCAGTAATATCAGGAGCCTTGAACTGGTCGGGCACATCCATCTCCTGTTGACACGATGTCACCAGAATTAGGGGCACTATCAGAACTAGATGTCGCTTTTCCATGTCAATCCCACCTTAGAATAAATCTTCTTCACCAGTACCCTCGTTTCCTGAGCCAATGATGTCCTTCGATTTCACCGTCACAGAACAGGTGGCTTTCTTACTACCATCTTCGGTCGTAACCGTAATAGTCGCCGTACCGGCCTTCTTCGCAGTAACGACACCGGAACTGGAGACCGTTGCAACGGTGGTGTTGTTCGAAGTCCAAGTTACGTTCTTATTCGTTGCGTTGGACGGAGATACCGTGGCCGTGAGCGTCTGCGTCTGACCTTCAGTCAGCGTAAGACTTGTCTGGTTCAGGCTTACGCCCGTAACAGGAATCGACGCGGCATTGACCGTCACCGAGCAGGTAGCTGTCTTACTGCCATCGACCGTTGTAACCGTGATCGTAGCCGTTCCCGCCTTCTTAGCAGTAACGACACCCGAGGAGGAGACCGTCGCTACTGTGGTATTGCTGGAAGACCAGGTGACACTCTTATTCGTGGCATTGGACGGAGATACCGTGGCCGTGAGCGTCTGCGTCTGACCTTCAGTCAGCGTAAGACTTGTCTGGTTCAGGCTTACGCCCGTAACAGGAACCGACGCGGCATTGACCGTCACCGAGCAGGTAGCCTTCTTACTGCCATCGACCGTTGTAACCGTGATCGTCGCTGTTCCCGCCTTCTTAGCGGTAACGACACCCGAGGAGGAGACCGTCGCCACTGTGGTATTGTTGGAGGACCAGGTGACATCCTTGTTCGTCGCATTGGAAGGAGTAATCGTTGCCTTGAGCGTCTGCGTCTGGCCTTCCGTCAATGTCAAGGAAGTGTAATCCAAACTCACGCCCGACACCGGGACGACGACCGTCACATTACAGGTGGCAGCCTTGGCGCCGTCATTGGTAGTGACTGTAATGGTCGCAGATCCGGCCGCCTTGGCTGTTACTACACCGCTGGAAGAGACCGTTGCCACGCTGGTATTATTGGATGACCAGGTGACGCTTTTGTTCGTTGCATTGGAAGGAGAAACCGTAGCCGTGAGTGTCTGCGTAGCGCCCACATTCATCGTGAGCGAGGTATGGTTCAAACTCACGCCCGTCACCGGAACCACAACCGCCACGTCGCAGGTGGCCGTCTTGGCTCCATTGACCGTCGTGACCGTAATCGTAGCATAACCCGAAGCCTTGGCCGTCACCACACCGCTGGAAGAGACCGTTACGACATTGGTGTCGCTGGAAGACCATGTCACAGACTTGTTTGTCGCATTGGAGGGCGAAACGGTAGCGACCAGGGTCTGGGTATCACCCACTTCCATCGTCAGGGAAGTATTGTTCAGGCTCACGCCGGTCACCGGAATAACAGCCGAACTGACGGTTACCGCACAGGTGGCTTTCTTGCCACCGTCACTAGTGGTCACGGTTATCGTTGCCGAGCCAGCCTTCTTTGCGGTGACGACGCCCGAACTGGAAACCGTGGCGACTGTCGTATTATTCGATGACCAGGTCACATCCTGGTTCGTAGCGTTGGCAGGAGTGATTGTTGCGACCAGGGTTTGGGTATCGCCTTCCGTCATCGACAGGGTCGTGTGATCCAGGCTCACGCCCGTCACGGCGACAACTTGTTCATTGACGGTTACCACGCAAGACGCTGTCTTGCCGCCGTCCTCCGTCGTAACGGTAATCGTGGCAGAGCCGGCCTTCTTCGCAGTGACGACACCGGAGTTGGAGACCGTTGCAACGGTGGTATTGTTGGAGGACCAGGTGACGTTCTTGTTCGTCGCATTCGTGGGCGTGACCGTAGCGACCAGGCTCTGGGTATCGCCCTCGGTCATGACCAGAGTGTTCATATTCAGCGTAACCCCCGTCACGGGGACCTGACGTGCATTGACCGTCACATTACAGGTTGCGGTCTTGCCGCCATCGGCCGTGGTGACCGTGATCCTCGCCGTACCGGCCTTCTTCGCAGTGACGACACCAGAACTGGAGACCGTGGCAACCGTCGTGTTGTTCGACGACCAGGTGACATCCTTATTCGACGCGTTGGAAGGTGCGATTGTGGCAACCAAGGTCTGAGTGTCGCCTTCGGTCATGGTCAGGCTGGTGTTATCCAACGTGACGCCCGTCACGGGGACCACGGCTGCCTGGACCGTCACCGAGCAAGCGGCTGTCTTGTTGCCATCGACAGTCGTGACAGTGATTGTCGCCGTACCGGCCTTCTTCGCGGTGACGACACCGCTGGAGGACACAGTGGCCACGTTCGTATTGTTGGACGTCCAGGTGACATCCTTATTCGACGCGTTGGACGGAGAGACCGTAGCGACGAGATTCTGGGTTTCCCCTTCGGTCAGGGTCAGACTTGTATGATTCAGGGCAACTCCCGTCACCGATATGACCTTCTTGGACACGATGACGACACATGTGGCGATCTTGGATTCGTCGTTCGTCTTCACCGTAATGGCGGCCGTACCGGGTGACACCGCGGTCACGAATCCGGTGGAGGAAACCGTGGCGACATCCGTATTGTTGGAGACCCAGGAAACAGACTTGTCGGTTGCGTTAGAAGGTGTTACCGTTGCAATAAGGGGATAAGTATCCCCCTCTTCCAAACTTAACGAGGTCTTGTCCAAAGTGACGCATGTTACGTGGATGACACTGGCCTTGACCGTCACTGCGCAGGTTGCTTTCTTGCTTCCATCAGCCGTCGTGACCGTAATCGTTGCATTACCGGCCGCCTTGGCCGTAACGACGCCGGAAGCGGAGACCGTTGCAACATCAGTTTTGTTGGACGACCAGGTGACCTCCTTGTTCGTCGCATTCTCCGGGGTCACCGTCGCCGTCAGCGTCGCAGACTCCCCTACCGTCAGGGTCAATGTGGTCCTGTCCAGGCTCACACCGGTGACGGAAACAGTCTTTGCCTTGACAGTCACGACGCAATCGGCAGTTTTACCGCCATCTTCAGTAGTCACACGGATGGTGGCCTCACCCGCGGCGACCGCCGTGACAGTCCCGTTTTCATCGACGGTCGCGACCGCCGTATTCAAGGATTTCCACGTCACGGTCTTCACCGATGCAGTCGAAGGTGAAAGGACAGCCAACAATTCCTTCGTCTCCCCTTCCGTCATCGCGAGCGTGGCGGGGCTGACAGAGACGGACTCCACCGCCACATACTTTCCTTCCTTTCCTTGCTGGCTCACATTAATACTGGCCGATCCGGATCCGGAACTGATGGTTATGATACCCTCGCGGTCATACCCGTTATTCTCGGTGACCGAGAAATTAACCCCCCACTGGAAACTTCCGGCGGAGGAACTGATGGACTGGACGCTCACCCACTCCGGTTTGCTGTTCACGGTCCATTTCGTTCCGCTCTGGACCGTGACCGAACGGGATGCAGCCCCTGACGAGAACGACAACTCGGTTACATCCACGCTCAGCGTATCCGGCGCATCCGCCTCCTGATAATTCGTACAGGAAAAACAGAATGCGGAAATAGCCGAAACTATCAATAATTGAAGAGAATACCTCATAGTCATCATAACCAAAAACTATCTTACCGGCCGGACGGGGAATTTGACAAACGATGCGTTGTAGCTGACAGAGTTTCTGGAGCCGGAAGACGTGAAGGAAAATACATATACAAACCGTCCATAACTGTCCCCGTAGGATTCAGCCGACATCATATAGACTTTGCTCTTGTCCGTAACTGTCACGGTACCGACCGGCCCATCGTCCGGCATGCCATACCCGGTATAAGGAAGGTAGATGCTCGCTCCACTCGGACCGGTCACTTTTAACACGGCCACCCCGTTCACCGTCGTATTGGTAAAGGAACAATTCGAATACAATTCGTTGATTTCCGCCCTCGTAGGGATTCGCCAGTTTCCACCCCATTTCCTTCTGGCAATATCGTATTGCGTACCACTGATCGAGCTGACACTGGGAGGCGTGAACTCGAACGGTTGGCCTGTTCCGTTTGGATCTCCCCACATATAATACCCTCCGACAGCCGTAACGGAAGATGAACCCACATTGTACGAGGCCCATTTGACACTCAAGCCTAAATCGACGGCGCCGTACGGATCGGACTGCACCGTCACGGAGCAGTTCGCCGTGTATCCCCCGTCCACCGTTGTTGCCGTGATAACGGCTGTACCGGCAGCCATTGCTGTCACCTGCCCCGCAGAATTGACATTCGCAACGGCATAATTGCTGGACGACCAGGTCACTGCCTTATTCGTAGCATTCGCAGGCGACACGGTGGCAATCAACGTTTCGCTGTCATTCTCATACATGGAAACCGAGTACTTGTTCAGTGATACGCCGGTAACGGAAATCGGCGAGACCGTAACATTGCACGTCGCCGTCTTTCCTCCGTCATTCGTCCTGACCGTTATCACCGCTGAACCGACCGCCTTGGCGGTGACGGTACCAGCCGTTGACACGGTCGCAACGGAAGTGTTGTTGGATGACCAGGTGACGGATTTGTCAATAGCGTCGGAAGGGACGACAGTCGCCACCAGCGTCTTGGTACTGCCTACCTCCAGCGTAATGGAAGAATTGTCCAGGTTCACGCCGGTTACCCTCGGTTTTACCGACACGGCGCAACTCGCCGTCTTTGCACCGTCATTCGTTGTGACAGTAATGACCGCAGTCCCCGGAGTCTTGGCGACAACGACGCCGGCCGTAGTAACAACGGCTACGGCCTCGTTGTCTGAAGCCCAGCTGATCGACTTGTCGGTCGCATTGGAAGGGGTAACCGTCGCCGTAAGCGTTTGGCTGTCACCTTCAGACAAGGTCAATGAACTCTTGTTCAGGGAAACCCCCGTTACCGGGACATTCACAGTCACTGCGCAGGTGGCCGTTTTGCCTCCATCGTTGGTCGTAACCGTAATCGTGGCGCTTCCGCCAGTCTTGGCCGTGACGACACCGGAGGAAGAAACCGTAGCGACTGAAGTACTGCTCGAAGACCAGGTGACCGTCTTGTCCGACGCGTTGGCTGGTGTAACCGTCGCCGTCAGCGTCTGCGTATCTCCCGGAATCATCGTCAATGAGGTCTGATCCAAACTCACGCCGCTTACAGGTACAACCACAGTCACGTCACAAGTGGCCGTTTTGCTTCCATCGTTAGTCGTAACCGTAATCCTTGCGGAACCAGCCGACTTGGCCGTGACTAAACCTGAGGAGGAAACCGTAGCAACCGAGGTATTGCTCGAAGACCAGGTCACGGTCTTGTCCGTCGCGTTGGACGGCGTAACCGTCGCCGTCAGCGTTTGGCTCTCACCTTCAGACAAGGTCAATGAACCCTTGTCCAGGGAGACCCCTGCTACCGGGACATTCACTGTTACTGCGCAACGGGCCGTTTTGCCCCCATCGTTGGTCGTAACGGTGATCGTAGCGCTTCCGCCGCCCCTGGCTGTGACTACACCTGAGGAAGAGACGGTAGCAACCGAGGTATTGTCCGAAGACCAGGTCACGGTCTTGTCCGTCGCGTTGGACGGCGTAACCGTCGCCGTCAGCGTCGCGGTCTCCCCTTGCGTCAATGTCAATTGCGTCGGGCTCAACGCTACGCCCGATACGGGCACCGTAGCGGCATTGACCTTCACGGAGCAAGTCGCCTTCTTGGCACCATCAGTCGTCGTGACGGTAATCGTCGCCGAGCCGGCTTTCTTCGTCACAACGACACCGGCATCGGATACCGTCGCCACGTCGGTATTGCTGGAGGTCCACGTCACGGACTTGTCCGTCGCATTCGCAGGCGCCACAGTCGCCGTTAAAGTCGCGGTCTCCCCTTCTGTCAATGTCAACGAGGTCTTGTCCAAACTTACGCCTGTTACGGGGGTTACTTTCGACTTGACAGTCACGTTAATATCTGCTTTCTTACCGCCATCTTCGGTTGTCACCTGAATGGTGGCCCATCCCTCCGAAACTGCCGTAACGGTGCCATCCTCATCAACTGTGACATAAGTAGGAGCCAAGGACTTCCACGTGACGGTCTTGACAGACGCATCCGAAGGTGAGATGACAGCCGTCAACTTCAACGTTTCGCCCTCTGTCAATGTCAATGAAGACGGGTTGATGGAAACGGATTCGACCGCCACGTATTTGCCCTTCTTGCCTTGCTGGCTTACGGCAATACTGGCCGCCCCCGAACCCGAGTTGAAAGAGATCACGCCATCGCGGTCATATTCGTCATTTTCTGAGACGGAAAAGGTGACATTCCATTGGAAAGGCAAGGATGAGGCCTGGATGGACTTTACACTCACCCAATCCGGCATCGTGCTCACATTCCATTTCGTACCGCACTGAACAGACACCGTTTGGTTCGTCCCCCCCGAAGAGAACGACAGTTCCTTGGCATCAACGCTCAGCGCATCCGGCACTTCCAGTTCCTGGTAATTCGTACAGGAAAACAACGACGCGAGAGCCGTTGCTATCAAGAAAGAAGAGACAACTCGATTCATAACCAGGGTATTAGAACGCCCAACCGATACTCACCATCGGAGCGATGCCGCCTCCAAGGACTTCGACGGGAGTCGGGAAATCGTAAGTGGTTCCCGCCGTAGAGACGGGAGTCGTGCCGCTGACGTTCACCTTGGGATAATATTTCAGTCCTGCTTCGACGGCGAAGTGACCGCCAACCAGGAAGGTAAGGCCGGCGCCGGCGCAGAGGCCGTTGGTCCCGGAACCAGTCACGGAAGACTTGCAGGAGAAGAAGCCGACATATGCCTTGGGGTAGATATTACCGGATGCCCGGAACGCAACTGCCGCGTCCAGGCCGAACAGGGAAGCCGTCTTCTCCGCCAGCGAGCCGAAATACAGGCCGGCCTCAACGCCCACCGGGCTTCCGCCCAGGTTATACAGGCCGACGCCGGCACCTGGAGCAATCGCAAAGGGTTTCAAAAAGAGCGTTGCGCCCGCCTTGACAATGAATTGGTTGTCTTTCACTTCCGCAGATGCGGGTTTCCGGGCCGGCGTCGTTGACGGTGTGACCGGCCGATCGGGGGTATCGTCGATGTCAAGGACCTCCTTCACGGACTCTTCAACCGGCTTCTCCACGGCTGCCGTCTCCTCCGAAACCTTCTGGGCTTCGAGTTCTCGCTGTCTCTCAAGTTCCTGCTGCTTTTCGAGTTCTCGTTGTCTCTCGAGTTCCCGCTCATGCTCGGCCTTTTCCAGCGCCTCGATTTCCTCTACCAGTTTCCTGGCGGCAAGATCATCGGGATTGATGGCCAGGAGGGCCTGCGCGGCGGCTTTGGCCTCGCTGTTCTTCCCTTCATCCTTCAAGGCTGCCATGCGACTGGCGTACTGACCACAGCGCTCCGCCTGGTCGCGGAGCGCGTCAGCTGCACGGTCGCCCACGATGATGTAGTGCCATCGGCACAGTTCCGCGGTGCGCGCATAATCTCCACTCTTGAATGCAGTCCGGGCGTCGGGAAGAATCTCTCTCTCATGACTGTTGTAATACGCCTGCGTCTTGTTCTGCGCCCATGTGCCACTGCAAGCCATGCTCAACAGTACGGCGACGAAAATAGTTCTCAAAAAACCAGCTTTCATTGATTGGAATATCAGATTCAAAAGTTATTCTTAAGTATGGGTTAATTAGGGCAAATATACAAAATTATAAGTATAGTTGTTTTAAAAGAAAACCGTTTCATGGTCAATTGTTTTCTAATGCGAAACTAATGTTCGTTACAAATCTAGCATTCGTTTCAAACATCAGAAAAGTATTTCCTGCATAATGTACCAAATGGTATGTTTTGAGGACGAAGTGACCTTGCAGTGTTCCATCGGCAAAAACGTATTTTTGCAGAAAGGAGGCGGTCACCTCTGACATTTGTGAGTTTAGGGTTCTGGTGCGAATGGATTACTGACTGGTTACAACGGATCACCTGACGGACCGGATCTGGTTCAGGGATAGAGAAGATTTCAGCCCGGACGTAAGGGCAGAACAGTTTATCAGTCAAAGATTTCGGAGAGGTAGCGGCCCAGTTCGGGGCCGCGGAGGTCGCGGGCGACGATGATCCCGTCCGGGTCGATGAGAATGTTATCCGGAATTCCCTCTATTTCATACACTTCCCCGGCCTTGCTTTTCCAGTACTTGAGATCGGAAAGATGGATCCAGGGCATATTCCAGGTCTTGATGGCATCGAGCCAGTCGTCGCGGTCGGCATCGAAGGAAAAGCCCACGATCTCGAGTCCCTTGCCACGGTATTTCTTGTAGGCGGCCACCACGTTCGGCATCTCCTCCTGGCACGGGCCGCACCACGATGCCCAGAAATCGACAAGGACCCACTTGCCCTTGCCCGCATAGTCGCTCAGACGGCAAAGTTTACCCTTGGTATCCGGCTCCTGCACGTCCAGGAACCGTTTTCCGATAAGGGGATCCTGATCGTCCTGGTCCGGAGCGATCTGATTATCCGTCTTTTCCCGCCCCGTTTCCGGAGCCGTGGCAGCGTGTCCCCAGTTCACGCCCAGGGCCAGGAGAAAGGACAACATAAGGATAGAAGCAATACGCATGGTTTTATGTTTAAGTTTATTGAGACTCCTGTAAACAAGATTTTAAAGATACGAGAATTATTTGAACAATCCCATGGCCGCGCTTTCCGGCATTCCCAAACACCGGCGGAATTTGACGAAACAGCGTTTTTTGCGTAAGTTTGTGTCCATGAAACTTCAAACCCCCGTCACCCCGGACCCGGCACCGGTGTCCGTATCGTACAACGACCGCATCCTGGTCCTCGGCAGTTGTTTTGCCGACGAGATCGGCGCACGGCTCATGCAGGCCGGATTCCAGGTGCTGTGCAACCCCTTCGGAACGCTGTATAATCCGGTTTCCATCTGCAACGCCGTCGCCCGGCTGGAAAGCGGAGTGCCCTTTACGGAGAAGGACGTCGTGGAGATGGGAGCGAATGCCGGAAGGGTTTGCTCGTTCTTCCATCACACCTCGTTCGCCCGGGAAACGGCCGGGGAATTCCTGGAAAATGCCAACGGGAAGTTGGAGGAGGCATCGGCCTTCTGGAGAGGATGCAACCGCGTCATCATCACCCTCGGGACCGCCTGGGCCTATCGTTTCAATGAAACCGGCGAGACAGTCGCCAACTGTCTCAAGCGGCCGGGAACGGAGTTCACCCGCTACCGCCTGACGGTGGAACAGACCCTCATCCTGCTGCAGGGCCTCCTTCGGCGGCACCCGGACAAGCAGTTCGTCTTCACCGTCAGTCCCATCCGGCACCTTTCTGACGGAGCCCACGGGAACCAACTCTCCAAGAGTACGTTACTCCTCGCGACCGAGGGACTCCCCTACTTCCCCGCCTACGAAATCATGATGGACGAACTCCGCGACTACCGCTGGTGGGCGGAGGACATGGTCCATCCCACAAAACAAGCGGCCGCCTATATCTGCGACCGCTTCATGGAATGGGTCCTTCCGACGAGGGAGTGGGACCTGTATGAGACGAAAATGAAGGAGTGGCGGCACGCACAGCACCGCCCGCTGGCCTAGTCGGCCAGGAAGCGCATGTTTCCCGAATAGGAGATCCGCTCACGGTTGCCGGACTGGACGTCCAGGGAGGTGCGGCCGTTGTCGAAGATCGTGAACGTGTAGATGTGCTCGTCCTCGTCGGTCTTCACATACAGGATGACCTCGTAGCCGTCACGGACCGGATTCACGGTGTAGCTTCCTACCTCCGCCTCGAAGTTCAGCGCATGCCCGCCGCCGTAAGGGACTTTCCAGGCACGGCCGATGTAAGGAAGATGGGAGTTGATCTTGCCGTCCTTGACCGACACGGAATAGCTCGTGACGGATTTCGAGGTTCCGCGCAGGGGGTACATCCGGTCGATGTTGATGGAGAAGTTCCCGGACTGAACGTTTTCCGTCACCAGGCGGGATTCGCGGGCCTCACGCTCCCGGCGCTCCGCCGGCGTTTCGCTCAGGATTCCGCATCCGCTCACGAGAAGGGCTGCCGTCAGCAGCGGTAAAAACCACTTTTTCATATCTTTTGGGGATTAACGTCTTCCCATCATGCCCCGCATGCCGCCCATCCGCTGCATGAGGTTGCCGGTCATCGCGCCCTTCATGGCCTTGCGGGTGCCTTCGAACTGCTTCAGGAGGCGGTTCACCTCCGGGAGGGAGGTGCCGGAACCGTCGGCGATACGCTTGCGGCGGGAGCCGTTGATGATTTCGGGATGCTCGCGCTCCTTCGGGGTCATGGACAGGATGATGGCCTCCACGCTCTTGAAGGCGGTGTCATTGTCGATGTCCACATCCTTGAGGACCTTTCCCACGCCCGGGATCATGCCGGCGAGGTCCTTGATGTTACCCATCTTCTTGACCTGCTGGATCTGCTGGTAGAAATCCCAGAGGGTGAACTGGTCCTTCGCAAGTTTCTTCTTGAGTTCGCGGGCCTGCTTCTCGTCGAACTGCTCCTGTGCCTTCTCCACGAGGGAAACCACGTCGCCCATGCCCAGGATCCGGTCCGCGATCCGGGAAGGATGGAACACATCCAGCGCCTCCATCTTCTCGCCGGAGGAGACGAACTTGATGGGCTTGCCCACGACGGCCTTAATGGACAGGGCCGCACCGCCGCGGGTGTCGCCGTCCATCTTGGTAAGGACCACGCCGTCGAAGTCCAGGCGGTCGTTGAAGGCCTTGGCCGTCTCCACGGCATCCTGGCCGGTCATCGCATCCACGACGAACAGGGTCTCCTGCGGCTGGATGGCCAGGTGCAGGGCGGAAATCTCGTCCATGAGCTGTTGGTCCACGGCCAGGCGGCCGGCGGTATCCACGATGACGACGCTGAACCCCTCGGCCTTGGCCTTCCTGATGGCATCCTGCGCAATCTTGATCGGATCCTTCTCCCCATCCTCGGTATAGACGGGAACGCCGATTCCCTCGCCCAGCACCTTCAACTGCTCGATGGCGGCCGGACGGAAAGTATCGCAGGCGGCGAGGAGCACTTTCATGCCCCGCTTGGACTTGATATGGAGGGCCAGTTTGCCGGAGAAGGTGGTCTTACCGGAACCGTTCAGACCGGCCACGAGCACCACGGCGGGATTCCCCTTGATGTTGATGTCCTGCGCCTCGGAGCCCATGAAGTCCGCGAGTTCGTCGTGCATGATCTTCACCATCATCTGCTGCGGCTTCACGGCCGTGAGCACATTGGCGCCGATGGCCTTGTCCTTCACCCGGTTGCAGAAATCCTTCGCCACCTTGTAACTGACATCGGCATCCAGGAGGGCCTTGCGGATGTCCTTGACGGTTTCCGCGACGTTGATTTCGGTGATCTTGCCTTCACCCTTCAGTATCTTGAAAGACCTTTCCAGCCTTTCGCTCAGGTTCTCAAACATAATCTCTTCGCTTAATCATGCAAAGATAATAAGATTTCTCGACTTCGCCTCCGGCTCCGCTCGAAATGACAAAAAAGGCCAGGCGGGAAGCCTGACCTTTAAACCGGGAAGAAGGGGGATTACTTCTCCTTCGGGACCATCGCCTTCCAGACGCAGGCGCTCAGGGCACCGCCCACGAGCGGGGCGCAGATGAACACCCACACGTTCTTGAGGGCATCGCCGCCGGCGAAGAGAGCCGGGCCGATGGAACGGGCCGGGTTCACGGAAGTGCCGGTGAGGTTGATGCACACGAGGTGGATGAGGATGAGGGACAGACCGATGGCGAGACCGGCGAAGTTGCCGGCACCCACCTTGGAGTCGGTCGTACCGAGCACCACGAGGACGAAGAGGAAGGTGGCGATCACTTCCACGAGGAACGCACCGCCCACACCGCCGGCATTAGCCACACCGTTGGAGCCCAGGGCGCCGGTCAGATCCTCAGCGGAGACGACATTGGCAACCAGCAGGAGGCAGGCACCCGCGAGGATACCGCCGATGACCTGGCCCACCCAGTAACCGCAGGCGTCCTTCCAGGTCATACGGCCGGAGAGGGCGACACCGAGGGTGATGGCCGGATTGATGTGGCAGCCGCTGATGCCGCCGATGGTGTAAGCCATCGCGACCACCGCGAGACCGAAGGCAATGGCGGTTCCCACCACGCCAGCGGGAGTGCCGCAGCCGAGGAACATCGCGGTTCCGCAGCCGAGGAATGTGAGGACGAAGGTGCCTACGCATTCAGCAATGTACTTCTTCATACACGAAAAATTTTGGTTTAGCGAGTCAAATATAAAAAATAATTTACGGAGAATGAAAAGTTTTCCCTATTTTTGCACAAGGAGGACGGCCCGATGCCGTTCAAAGTGCGGTATGGATAATCTGGTGCGGCGCCTCGGGCGTATTTTCATCAAGGACAAGGAAAAACCGGCGGTCACTCCGTCCGAGCCGGTGGTGTGCTTCAAGCAACGGATAGCGGCCTTGGAAGCCGCCCTGCCCCGCTGGGTGGAGCAAGGCGGCTGGCGGAACCCCAGTCGGACCTTTTCGGAAGCGGCGGCGGAACTGGGGACGGACACATTCACCCTGCATCATTACTTTCAGGAACGGATGGGCATGGACTTCAGGACCTGGCGGACGCAGCTCCGCATGGAGGAGGCTGTCCGGCTGCTCTTGGAGGAACCGGAGACGAAAGTGAACGAAATCGCCGGGCGCGTGGGCTTCTCCAACCGCTCCAACTTTACGCGGCAGTTTCGCGCCTATACGGGCCTGACGCCGGCCCGGTGGCGCGAAAAAGCCCGGACATCTCTCGACGGCCGGGCCTGACAAAAACGATTTATGTTTAACTAAGAACGGATCTTCGCCAGTCCGGAGGCGTGTTTGGAGACCTTTCCGGCCACCTTCAGGTTCCGGGCGTCGATGTCGCCGGCTCCGTTCACGGAGAGCGAAGCATCCCCCGCCTGACCGTCCAGATTGACATCGCCGGCACCATTGACTTCCACTTTCAAAGACTGGACGTCGAGGGCCGATGCCGTGATGTCGGCGGCGCCGTTGGCCGTCATTTTCAGGCTGTTGCAGCGGATACCGGCGAAATCCAGGTCACCGGCGCCGTTCACCTCCACCGCCAGGTCCCCTTCCGTCCGGAGACCGGCGGGCATCTTGAGGTCGGCAGCGCCGTTCACCTCGATTTTCCGAAGGTCAGGAGCCTGGATGACAAGGTCGTATTTCTCCGCCCGCGCCGTACGGCGGTCTTTCAACTGGATGACCAGGGTCGTTCCTTCCAGATGGTAATCGACATAATCGAGGATGTTCTCCTGCGTGTGAAGCGTCACTTCGTAGGCGGCCGACTGGGTGAAAGTCACATCGGCCTGGCCGTTGATCTCGATGGCATCGAAGTCCTTGAGGTCTTCGAAGGTCTTGCTGACGACGGGGCCCTCGCCCTTGATGGCGTCCTTGCCGCCGACGGTCCCCTTGAAATTGGAATTGACATGGAAGCAGGAGGCGCAGAGAAGGGCGGCCGCTGCCAGGGAAAGTATCTGTTTCATAAAGGTTTATTCGTTAAAGATGGAGGAATCCAGGCCGAGAAGCTGCATGCGCTGCCGGATGGCGGGGACTTCCTTCTCGATGAAGTCCCTGCGCTGGGTTTCCAGGACGGTCTCCCGGGCGTCGTCCGCGACGAAGTACCCGATGCCGCGCTTGTTGTAGATGATGCCGTCGGCGGTGAGCTTCTCGTAGGAACGCATCATGGTGTTCGGGTTCACTCCGATGTCGGCACCGTACTCTCTCACGGAGGGGATGCGGTCCCCTCCCTTGAGCTCTCCCGAGAGGATGCGGTCGGCGATCACATCCACGATCTGGAGATAGATGGGTTTTTCGGTATTGA
>Ga0310697_10000751_pt1 | contig 41592 bp, 69 predicted proteins | sample 172DNAGHGlowgp2_FD_203883 | JGI IMG/M metagenome (GOLD analysis project Ga0310697, IMG submission 203883) | Sheep rumen microbial communities from Palmerston North, Manawatu-Wanganui, New Zealand - 1728 DNA GHGlow gp2 (v2) (version 2) | ecosystem: Host-associated > Mammals > Digestive system >...
TAATGCCCTTGACTTCAAAATATCGGTCAATCATTTTAACAAGTTCTTCGTCACGGATTTCAACCGCTTTGGTTTCAAAATAACCGTTACCCATATCGACATTTACATAAATATACATCTTGTTACCACCTTTCTATTTCAAGTTTTTCAAACCTTAATGAAATAAGAATAGAATATCGGTTGTCTTATTTCAATTAGTTAGTTTGTCCTTAAATAATCCTAACCGCTACAAGACCTCGGTTATTAACCGCCACCGTCAAAGTACCATTTGCATATGTTACCCCCGTAATTGACGAACCAGAAATATTATAAAGTGATGCCGAATTATTATTGAAAATTCTAACCTTTGCAACTGATGTATCACTATCGGTATATAACATAAAAGCGGTATCGTTTGCGGTAGCAAACGAATGCGAGTTAGCCCAATCCTTTTTAGAATAAACAACTTTGGGTAGTTTATTTGCTATTGCCTCGCTAACTTTTGTATCATCACTTGCAGACATAGGCATCATATCGGCTGTGTTTACTGTTCCGCTTACCTGCACCTCGTTGCCGTTGCTATCAATATATACTTGTTTTGACATTGTGAGCCTCCTTTAATTCTTGACGAATAATATAGTAGCCGTTGCACTTATATTTGATTTTGCCGTTGCACTAACATTTGTTATATGGAATGTAGCCGTTGTGTTATTAGTCAAAATAATTGCGTGAGGTATACAGTCTTTATTTCCTATTATGTAAAACACAACCGCTAAAGGTGTATATCCGCTCTTTGTAATGTTAAAATTAACCGCCACATCGGTATTAGCATTAACCGAAAAAGTTGAACTAAATACCTCGGTAGTGAGTAAATTTGCTTTTCCCTCCACCTTATCCCAAACTGTATCAGTAGAGCCATCATAACTGATTTCTTTTGCCGTTGCGTTTAGGTTGGGGGCATCTGAAATCACAAGATATGTATTCTTATGGGCATTTCTCCAAGCCTGCTTGTCGGCAATAGCATTCCATTCTGCTAATGTCATTTCTATTGTGTTAGGCTTGGCTACCCATTCGTTTCCGTCATAACGAAGATTATCACCTTCGCTTTTGCCTGTGGTGTCTACATCGTCAAGGTCGTCAATAGAACCTACTGTCGAAACTGTACCGTTCACCCACTTGTTATTGACGCTATCCCAAACAAGTGCTTCTCCCTGTGCCTGTCCTGATATATCTACATCGTCTAAATCATCGATGTTCTTCGGTATATAACTCTTCAAGCCTCCCGATGTAACAGCATAGCCTATGCCGTGATTTTCGTTTGGTTCATCGTCAAATATAACATTCTGACTGTCGTACTGATTTTCGACTTCCTGCGCTACCAGTCCAGGAACGATTTCTTCGTTAATATCTGCTATCTGCGTTTCGAGATTATGGATTTCTGTCTCGCTCGCTATACCGTCCTTGAGCGGGTCTGCCTCTACCTTCATATTGAAGTTCAGTGTACCAAGGAGGACATCGTCTCCATCTGTTATCCTCAGTTCGCAAAGGTTCACACCCTCGCATGCAGTCATTTGTTCTGTAGTTACGATGTACACATATGTGGAAGATGTGTTTTCTACCACGGCAGTTACTACATTGTTGTCGGGTTTTCTCACCCTGAGTTCCAGAGTTTCGGTCCCCTGGAGTGTGTAGCCCTGCAAACCATCCATAAGGTCTAAACAAATGACCCTGCCCTTGTCGTACTGCGACGCATGACAGACAGGTGTTATACCTCTAGGCACTACATTCAATGTAATTCGTTCCATGATAACCCTCCTCTGAGTCTATTATACCATTACTGCTCCAGTGCGTCAAGTCTTTTTTCAAGCGCCTGGATACGTTTTTCTTGTTCTTTTATGACCGCCTGCAAGTATGGTATCATGCCTATGTAATCGAGTGTCGCAGGTGTGTCCTCTGTCTCAGGTGTGACGAGATTCGGCAGGACCTTCGCGACATCTTCAGCAACGAAACCTCGTTTATCGGTTCCCTGTAATTTTTCCTTATAGTCAAAGGACACCGCCTGGAGTTCCAAAATCTTCTCGGCGTCCTCAATGGGCTTGATGTTCTTCTTAACCTTGCGGGAAGATGTCTGCGTGAGCGATACACAACGCACGTTACCCGAGTCACCAGAGCAAGTAATTGTTACTGTTGCCGCCGAGTTTGCTAACGCCATCGTACCACCCTGCGCGCTGTTTGCGTTCATGTATCCGACCTGCGTGCCCGAATTGTTTGTAACATATATTCGCGCGCCGTGTTCTGTTGCATGAAAGACCCCGCGCGTCTCGCCCGAGTTGTTAGCAATAAAAAACGCGCCGCCGTTGGTGTTTGGTTCTATTTGCGCTACATGTTTGCCATTTCCGTTGTTCACAACAACAACCAAACCACCCGAGGAGCTTGCCAAGCCACCGCAGTCAACGCCCGACTCGTTGAAAAAAGTAAAATTTGAGCCCGCGCCGACATTGTGCGCAAGTCTCACTTTTTCAACGCCCGCAGACGACAGCAGTCTAAAGCGCGCCTTGGCGTCGAAGTTGGTCATTTTAGCCACGCCGTTCGTCATGTCGATGGAAGAATTGCCCTGCGTATCGGATATAGTTCCTGCTTTGATTAGATTGGCATTTAATGTGCCTGTGGTAATCAAATCGGCATTTAATGCACCCGAATTGATGTTGCTTGCATTGATATTGGATATTGTTGCCTTCGTACCATCTAATGTTCCTGTGGTAATCGAACTTGCACTTAATTTCTGAACAGTAATCTTCGATGCGTCCAGTGTACCAGTGGCAATATAATCAGCAACTATCTGCCCATTCATTGTAATCGCTGTCCCGTAGGGACCATCATAGCCCGTTTTTGAATACCCAAAGCCACCTAATCCCCAGCGCCATAATTTGACTGCAGTGTTGATGTCGTCCGTGTCCATTATGAGAATCTCAAACGGTCTCCCCTCTGAGTTCTTGTGGATAACTACATTACCACCCAGATTTCCCGTAATGAGTTCTGTAGCACGTGCGATAGCCTCCGCCATAAACGACGTACTTGGAGTGTTCACCAACTTCATGTTGTTTGCCGCGATGGTGTCCACCGCGCTGGTCCTTGCGTCTCCGAACTCAGTCTCGATATATTTCTCGCGTATGCAGTCGTACTTCGTGCGGATACACTTCATTTGAGTTCTGGTCAGCCCGATAGCCTCATAGTAAATACTTACTGTATCACACAGGTCTACTCGGTGCGCCAACTCTCCGCTCTGCACGAAGTCCAGTTTGACGTTGTTAGCGGGTGTCGTCAGGTTGTTTTCGTTGATGTATCGCTGTGCTCGCGCAGTCAGGGCAGACACTGTAGGTGCTTCTTCGTATTCTGAAGATACATCTAATACCAGTGTTCTGGAGACGTCTAACGGCAAACCCGTAGAAACTCTGTTTCCTACCACTGCGTCAGAATCCCCATTCTTATAGTAGCACTCGACATGAGTATACAAGTTCGACGCGTCTATTTCCTGCGAGAGTTCAAGCAGGTTTTTGCCATATCGTATCGTTTCGCCTCGGTCCTGCCCTGCATGGAGCAGGAACTGGACGTTGAAGTTGTCGTATTTGATATCGGCTGAACCGAACACATCGAGGAATGAGCCTTCACGCCCGACAAAATATGACTTCACCGAGCCAGGCGTGTTAATTTTGAAATTAGCGGTAACTACCTTATCCGTTGTGATGGTGTATCCAGGAGCCGCACTCTGGAAGAGCGCACACGCGGCAGTAGCATTGTTTGCAGTCCCACCATTGATGGGGTATCCTGACAGGTCGTATGAGATATGCTTTGCATAGACCATAAAAGTGCCGTTCATGGTCTTACCCACACGGCTTATCCTGAAAAGTTGCGGGTCGTCTGTCGGGTTTGGCTTCACCTTCAGCACACGCCTATACGCGATATCCTGCGCATGAATACCATTTATAGGGTATTCCATGGTCAGTTCGTATATGTCGTTGCGCACCTGCTCCACGGTGCACGACACGCAGTCTGAGAGGGTACCTAGACCTTTATGCTGTGGCACCACTCCTGCAGTTACATTCTCATACAGTATAGGAAACATAGGACCTCCTTAAACTCTCCAGTATTTAGGTGTTATCTTCACTGCGGTAATTCCACCCGTAAAAGATACGTGGTTGTTTCCAGGCTTCAAGACAGGGAAATCGCCCGTCATGCGGTTGTTCCTATTCTCAGCGGGAAGTCTGTACACATCTTCTGTCTCGCAGTCTATGTTTAAATAGTCTCCGATGTTCGTAAAAGACATCATCACGCCCGCAACAGTCAGTGTACCACTACCGCTACCTTCGATGTGAATTAAAGGCTTCGCGGGGTTTCCCGTGGGATTCGTTAACGTGTCTCCATTCGCCACGTCAACCTCCACATTACCCGCAACCAAAAAGCGCTCAGGGCGGCAGTGAAACGATACCTCGAATTTACCTGCCCGCGTGTCCCTGTTTTCAACGTCGAAGGGACCTGCATAACAAGCGAGGCGGTAGGTCTCGGAGTCGTAATCGTCCGTTAACACCTGCCACCCCGTCTTGTAGAGTTTCTGTGCGACATCGTCCAGAATTGCCTGAATGGAATTTTCTGTACCGTCGCCAATAAACAATGTGTACGGCTGGTCGTATGGTTCGTACGCGTCCTCCATTTCCACAACCTCGCGGTTGGAACCTGGTATCTGGACCGACTTCATTTTCCTTTTCGGTCTTACCAGTTTAGGTGCTGAGGCTATCCACGCGGGGATAACGTCACCGCCGAACGTGATGTATTTGTCAAGCATACGCCGCCTCCTTGTCATTTATCAGGTTCTGCAGTTCCTGCGATACCTCTTTAGCCAGTTCGCGCACGTCCTGCCCAGCGGCACCGTAGACATTAATTGTGATAGGCTGAGCACCTATACCAACTGCACTCTGTATCATACCCATGAGTTTATTCGTGCCTATCACAAGTTCAGACCCACTTTCTCCACCCCCGAGAAGGTGTCCTCCTGCCGCTCCAAAGATGGTAGCGCCATTGAGTAGGTACGGCTGTTCCATGGCTTTCTTGTACCAAGAAACGGACACGGAAGGATATGTAGGAGGCTGTGCCAACAGGTCCAATTTACCCGAAATCGAGAAATGCGGTAACTTGATACTCGGCAGAGACCACTCGAAATTGAACAGACCCTTTATGTAGTTTATCGCATTCTCAACTGTCGTCTTAACTCCATTGAAGATGTTTGTAAATGTGCTTTTTATTGAGTTCAGCACACCCGATACAATGCTTTTTGCGTTGTTCAGTCCGCTCTGGAAGAAGCCTACTATCGAACTCCACAGGGTGGATACTGTGCTGGTCAGTTTGTTCTTTAGGTTACTAAATGCATTAACAAATCCTGCGAACCCATTAGCCAGCGCAGATGCTACATTTGAAAGTGCACCTGTAATCTGGTCGTAATTCATACCAAGCAAACCGCCTATGATACCAAACACTGCGGCACCCAAATCACCCAGGAGTACAACTACTGCCTCCATTATTTCGGGGAACATGTTTATCATGGTGGTAATGATGTTTGCATAATAAACGGGTATGATAGATATCAAATCAGGCATCGCTACTACCAGACCCTCAGCCAGCGCTAGAATTAACTGCAAAGCGGCACCTATCAACAGTGACAAATTATCAGGCTGAGTTAATGTAGTAACTATCTGATTTACTACCGATACGATGGCAGGTACCATCGAGGGGAGCGCCTCAGTCAGACCCTGCGCCAGCATGAGTACAAGTTCAAGCGCTGTACTCAGTAGAAGTGGTGCATTCTCCAAGAGAGCCGACCCGATTTGACCCAATATCATGAGCGCGGACTGTAAGAGGGAAGGCAAGGATATAATAATACCCTGGATTAACTGACTTAGAATGCCACTGCCCTGAGATAGGAGTTTCGGGAGGTTTGAGGATATTGCTGAAATCAACGAAGTTAAGATGCGACCACCGATTTCTACAACCTTCGGTACTACCTCGTTTAGACTTGTGATAAAGTCATTTACGCCTTCATCAATTAAAGCCAGTCCACCCTCGTCTCCTGAGAATACGAGCGCCAAACCATCCATAACGGTGGAAAATGAAGGAAGGAATTCTGACAGTAGGCTGTTTTTCACACCTGAAAATGCAACCTTCATATTTTGCAAGCTGTCCTCAAACTGAGCCGCCGCTTTAACAGTTTCGTCTGAAAGCACGCCACCCAAGTCATGTACCTGCTGTTTGAGGGCGTCGGTCTCCTCTGCGGTCATGTTGAGCAAAGGTCCCAACTCAGTAGCACCACGCCCGAGCAACTGACCCGCCAGGTATGTCCTTTCGGTCTCCGATTCGACGTCCTGCAGGGCTGTAATCGTCGCTGAGAACAACTCCTCACTGCTCATAGAAGATATCTGTTCCTGTGAAATACCGAGTTGTTCAAACGCCTCACTGCCAGTCTCAGCCGCACTGGACAACGTCTTGATACCCATTTTTAATGAGTCCATACTGATGCCAGCATGCTCCATGACAAAGTCCCACTCCTGGTATGCCTCTGCGGACATGTTCATTTTCTGGGACATCTTGTCTATTTCGTTTCCATACTCGGCAACAGAAGACACGCCATTAATAAAAGCCGCAGTCCCTGCGATAGTAGCCGCAGTTGTTGTAGCAATTGCCGCAGTTGCTATTTTAGCAACCGTTCCGACACCTGAAGCAAAAGAACTTGCCATGCCTGAGGCGTCGTTTAGTCCTTTGTCATAATTTGACTTATCAAGTCCTAACGTAGCCGTTAATTCAAGTAAATTCATTCTTCAAACCTCAGTCCGTATTTACTGATGATATCCGCGGCTATCTCTGTTCCAGTCCGCGTGTCTTCAGTGGGTGTCGTTCCATTCAGTAAATCTATATACTGATACTTAAGCATTTCCCCACGCACTGCTCCTCGTATAGAGTTCGTCATGTACACGCGGTATAGTTTCTCCTCAGTGTGTCTGTGTATTTCAGCAGTCACATAGTCCAGGAAATGCTTAACGGATTTTCTATTGTAACTTCCATAGCAGGACCAGAAGATGGTCAACCCATCCTCTGACCCTGTTATGTAAAAAGTTTAATTACCTCGGGGTCGTTAATGAGTTCCAGCAGAGTAACGGGCAGTGTGAGTCCGTCGCAGTGATACTCCTCAACGGGTACACCTTCCAGAACTGCTAGTGCCTTCATGATGGCGTCCTTGTGGTTCCTGATAGCAAACTGCACGATTTCAAGTCTCGTGTGCTTTCCATCTTTTGTCATTTCCTTGAACGCGGGGTCTGAAGAAATCTCAACTATCGGGTCAAGTAAATCTGCCCAAAGGTCCAGCGCTTCACCGTCTTTTACATCTGCCAGTTTTCTCATGTGTGTCCTCCTTAACCTTCACCGTCGGTGTCGTCCTCTTTACCGTCAGTATCACCCTCTGCACTTCCCTGCTTGATGTACATTTCATAAGGTACTGTGTCAGGGTTCTGCATTGAGTAGTGGCAAGTGAATTCATATGCGAACTTGCCCTTGTCCTTGTCTGCAGTCTGTAACTGGAAACCTCCAGTAGACAGCACGTTCTTCATGTGAATAGCCATGAAGCCCGCATTGTCTCCGTTGTTAACGTCGGAGTAATCACCTATCCACCAGAAATCCTCGAAATCAGACTGCTCAAGGTCATTCCTCGGGATAATGTGTGTCTCGTCCTCAGGGTCGATATCTGCCGCCGCCGCCATGCGCTTTGCACCCGCGGCATCAACTGTAACAAAGGTACCCGAACTCTTAACCTCGCGGCTATCAAGTTTCTTGAGTTCCTTTGTATTCTTGGGGCAGTTGTCGATATCCTCGCCATAGTCCTTGTAAGACGGAACGTCCGAGAACTTGTTGCCACCTGAGGTTGCGCCCAGGATATCACCAATTACACCCGTTGCAGGAACGAAGGTCTTAACGAAAATGCCTGCGTTCATCTGTATGTTCTGAAAGGTGGTTGCAGGAATCTGAGTGTACTTCATTAGAGTTACCTCCTCGTGAATGCTTGTAGTATCATGTTCAGATAAACGACTTTTACGTTCGATTTGCCTTCGTCGTCATAAGGCTGGAACTGCGCGAAGTTGGTGTCTCGGTAAATAGTAATAAAACCTGTTCCCGTTTTAATGCTCTTACCTTCTCCGATAGCCTGCTTTATATCCGCTATTTTTGCATTAAGCGGTACCAGACTAGTCCCTTCATACCAAACTCGCGCCTGGATATTCGTGGGGTTGGTCCAGTCAGGCTCAGACACCGTGTACGTGATATACGGGAGTGTGGCATCGTCTGGGACGTTGTCCTCCACGTATGCAGGAATTAAGAAGCTATTCCAAAAACTGTATAACGCCTGTGCTATTTCTGTCATGGTAACTTCCACTTCTCCGCTGATACCTGTTCGAATTGAAAGGTTGCGACTGTGGGTGTCTCGCTGTCTATTGCGTTTGACTGTACCCTGAAAATCGCCCCGTCCTTAACTCGCTTGAACACGTCCATTAACTCCAGGATTATGCCTCGGTTGGTTGTAACTGTGTAAACCTCAGTCACACCCTGTTTCTCAGCGACCTTTGCATTTAACGAATTGTTTCTTACAATTGCCGCCTGGAAAGGCGCACCTTCTGCCCATTCGGTAGTCCAGCCGCCCTCGCCATCGGAAACGGACCTCTTGTCCATTCTCACGCAGTCAACCATCATGGATTCGATAAGTGGTGCATTCATCATAACTTCCTCCATGCGTTCAGACGCCCACGGAAGACGTCCTCCCATGTCGCAGGTGCTCCTGTACCGCCCGATACCGCACGCGTACGGGAATACCCACCGAAAGCCTCGGAGACATATGCGGAAGGCGGATTCTCAGTGCACCACGCCTGAACCTCGGTCGCGAGGTCCTGAACAGCCTTTGGAACTGCCAGTGCGTCAATTTCTCCGTCGAATTCCTCGTCGGTCAAATCAGTGGCAGGGTACTGGTGAACTCCGTCATTGAAGACGGAGCCTATCACCCTGAAATACTGACCTTCCTGGAGAAAATCGAGGTCGAGTGTGCCTGAGGATACCGAGTAGGTCCCCTTATGGACACCATTCTTGGCTACGAAATAGTTGTTTAGATGTCTCAGTATCTGCTCAAGCATACTCTCACCTCAATTTGCAAATCAGCCCTTGCTGATGATTCTAGCGAACGGAATTGCCTTTGTGTCGAAGTAGCCGTTTCCAGCGGAATTCTTAACTACTGTCCACCTTGCCGCAGTCTCAAGCTGAGCATTGGTAGGTGAAACGATAGGTGTTGTAGGCATTACGAATGAGAAGCCGCGAGGTGCATAGAGGTGTCTCTGTCTTGTAATGAGCCAGTCCTCACCACCATCGGTCTTAGGGTCTCTCCATGTCTCGTTAGGAACCTTTGCTCCGCAGTCGCAGTAGTCGAATGCGCCCTGACCGAGAATGTATGTAGTATACTTTGTGTATGCCGCCTCAGACTGTGTAGCCTCGACTTCCTCTGTCGGGACATCATCGTCTATCATGACTGTTCTGCCGTTCCAGTCTGCAAGAGCAACTGTGCGCTGAATACCCTCGGCATCAGTAGCCTTTCTGTATTCCAGTACCTGGAGGTTCTCCAGTGTGGTTGCTACCTGTGAATGCATGATAGCCATTGTTGCAATGTTCTTGTTGGCACCGAAAGCCTTCTGTACTGCGTTGTTCAGTGTGGTTGCGCCGACAGTTGCTGTGCTCTCCCCAGTGATATCGAGTGTGTGCTTCGTGTTGAAGTTATCGACACTTACACCAAAGATACCCTTGAGAATGGAAAGAATGGTTGCCTGGTCGATGTCGTCCCAGTAGTTTGCTACCTGGTTTCCGATTTCCTCCATGAAGTTCTTACCTGTGATGTCGAAGGTGAAATCCTTCTCCTTCCATGCCTTCATTCTGCCGACAACTATCATAGACTGAAGGAACGTATCGAGACCAGACGCCGTAACATCTGTGTCACCATCGTAGTTCAGCGCGTCACCGCCAATGAGTCCCGTCATAGGAACGGAAATGAAGTTGCCGCCTGTCTGGTCAACCAGCATAGACTTGAGGTCAGGTCTTGAACGAAGAATGCCCGCCTTAAGGAATGCGTTCTGCTTTACTCTGGGTACTGTCTCCAGGTACTTACCGAAAACTTCTGAGTTCCAGATTTTTGAATCGAATACTGCCATTTTCTTTCTCCTTTACTTGAGTAGATTTGACACCTCTCCAGGGTGTTCGTTTGCGTAACTCATGCGCTCAGCGAGCGAGAGTTTTTCAAAGGCTTCCTTAGTCATTGAGTTGGGGTCTGCAGGCGGTGTCTCCGTTCCTGCACCGTGTGTCTCTGTACTGACTATGAAACCACTGTAGTCGGACTTTATTTCCTCCGACAACTGGTCGGCACCTTTGAGTTTGCCTTCTTTCTCCAGTTCCATCTTGGAAAAATCAGTCACCCTCAGTATGCTATCGATGTACTTGTCGCCGATACCATTTTCCTTGAGTAACGCGGAGTACGCCGATTTGACCTTAGACTCAGCCTCTTTTGCGGCAATGTCCTGTTTGTACTGCTCGAAATCCTTGTGCTCCTTGTTGTACTTGTCCTGCCAGTCACCGCCTGACTTTTTCAAGTCGTCCAATTCCTTCTGGACTGCGGGCAGTAATTCCGCCTGGGTCTTGTACTCCTTGATTTGTTCCTTCAACGCAGATGTTACGTTGACATGTTCACTGATGATAGCAGATACCTGTTCCTCGGTAAGCGCCATTCCCTTAAGCATCTCTCTTGTTAGTGCCATTTGTTCCGTCTCCTTTTCTTCGGGCGATGTTCTTTTCGCTTAAACGCGGGTATTGTTTATACCTAAATCCATTAAATCACGCAACACAGGCTTTGTCAAGTTTGTTGCCTTGACATGTTGCAGGTCTGTTGCTGTTGTATTGTATTGCATCATTAAGAATGTTGCAATGCAATACAACAACGCAACCTCTGACCAGGGAACCACGTGTTGTATTGACAGTTGTAATGATACAACAAACCCCGAAGCCAAGAGGACAAACGACTTCGGGGTTCTTATATCCAGTGTGTTGTATTGACAATTCAACGTCATACAACACTCAGGAGCCAGTTAGGTTGTTTTTGATTATGCTCTGATAGGTGGACATGTGGTCCTGTATCGCGGGCTTGAGGAACGGGCGGGCATGCACATATGCGGCACCAACACCCGAACCCTTGGTAGACTTGAAAGTCTCCCACTCAGGAGGCGGTGTAAAGTATGGACCTGTTCCGAGTTCGACATAAGGCGCATACTCGACATTGGAGCCTGCATACATTGCTCCCTTAGTCTCGCTCTCCATGACTACTTCATGCGTGATAGACCTGCGCAGGGTGCCGCCTCTGTATCCAGGGGTTCCAGTAGATTCGGAGGTACCGACAGGGCATAAAGCCTTTGCATACTTCTCCACCTTGATGCCGATTTCCTCCAGCGCCTTCTGCATCGCCGCAGTGGACTGGTTCTTAAATTCCTGCGTGTTGTCTTTTACGCTCATATTCATAGTCTTCACCACTCATTCTCTACAGGAGCAAACGCGGCGCGTGGGTCCTTTTTTCTCCACTCAGCCAACTGAGCGCACATTCTGTCGTATGTCTTCATTTCTTCCTTCGAGAAATACTTTTCGACTTCCTTGCGCGGCTTGCCCTCGTTTACCTTGCGTATCATTAAATTCCACTGCTGTCCAGTCATGTCATTGTCCTCCATCTCAATTATAGCACGACAAACGCGCTATTGACAATACATTTAATTTGACTTGTAGTTTGGCTTGTCCAGAAATTGCTGGAATGCCTCTTCTTCTCCCTCCACTGCGGATAGTTTTTGCCCATTGCCTCCCGTTGCAATCAGTTTGGTCTCACCAACGCCACCATTATTATCATACAAGCAAATGTTGTCGAACTGGTCGCTCACTTCCATGGATATTGTTGTTACCTTTTCATGACACTCGATAACATAATCGTCAGGAACCAGTCTCGGAGCCTCGCCTCTTGCCTTTGCATCATCGTATCTCTTTTGGTTCCTCTCCAGTGCCTCGTCAATGTTAATCGTTACATACATACCATTAACTTCATATCCGTATTCCTTAGCGCTGTTTATCTTCTTCATTACACTGCCCACTGAGCCATCGCCCGTTCCGTCATATGTAACATTATAGTTCTCCGAGAAACAGACTGAAGCCAACTGTTTAGCCAGCATGGAGGACTCCTCATGGTAGAAACTCGCCGCGGTTTCGTCGGTCTTAGCCATTTCGGAGTAACCAGGCAAGTAAGATTTGATGTCGTCGGGGTCTACTGTCACTGTCTGTTCTTTATTCGGCATTTCATACAGACCCATCTTTATTGCGCTACTCTTACCAGACGCAGGACCACCTCCCATCATTGTCATTGTGGCTGTACCCTCCACAGGTATCTTACCGCTTAGGTAATTATCAATAATCTGCTGGTGCAGTGCTATTCTCTCAGGCGTGAGATTTCCGTTTTCGTCCATGTATTTCTCAAGTGAGTTGTGCTCGCCTTTCTTGATTTCACTCAGAGCATCTGCAGTGTTTGCCTCACCATACTGCCTGCCCTCAGTCCCGCTATAAGACTTGTTCCATACGAACTTCTCAGCCTTTCTGTTTTCGGTCCCATACTTTGCAGTTTTCCACTCTTTGTAGGTCATGCCCTGTATCGGCACACCATCTATGTTGTCGTATCTCTCGTACGTCTCGGGATAGTCTTTCACATCACCTACCAGAGTACACCTGCAGTTAAACACCTCATGTGCGGGACCGAGTGGGTCGCCTGGAAAGCGACACCCGTTTGAGAACTTGGCAATTCTGTTCTCAGTCACTTCAATTTCTTCCCCGTCCATCGCCTGGTGTGAGTCTCGCGTGTGGTCGTCCAGTGTAGCCATCCACTGTTTAACTACATTAATACCCATCTTCTTCGCGTCCTGGAGCCTCTGTATCCTGCCTGCATTTTGCGCACCACCCAGGGCGGTCTGTGCATGCGTCATAGCCAGGTTTTTATTTTGGTTGGAGGTTACTGTTGCGATTCGTTCCGCTATATCTGTCAGACTTTCGCCCTGAATGATGCCTTGAGTTACGCAGTTGTTTACCTTCTGCTTGTTCCATATGTATTCTTTCGGTTCGTTTATCTTCCACTTGGGCAGTATCTGCGGGTTGTCCTTAATCAGTGAGGTCACGGTCTTGGAGTCGTACAACCCGAAACCGAAATTGACACCCTCCCCGCTCTCCATGCTGTACGCTACCCAGTTTGCACCCTCAGCAAAGGTAGATATAGTCCCGCCGTTCACGATGTCCATAGCCTCGGTGTTTGCATCATGAAGCACACCGCACACTTGGTCGAGTTTAGCTTTCCACTGCTGTCCTTGAAACAATTGCCCCGCATACCAGGAGTTGTAGTCTTCCTGTGTTATTTCGCCCTTGTTCAGTTTTTCCAGATAACCCTGATTTTTGACCTCAAACTTCTCGTTGAAGTCATTTATCTTCTGTTCAATTTCCTTCTGAGCCTGACCATATACGGCGTTTATCTGCTTCTCAACCTTGGCAACTTCTTTCTCGGTCTTCTTCTGCGCCTCGTCTTCCATTGTGTCCTCCTTGCGTTCTCTTTACACCCACGGGCTTGTGGTCCCGCTCAGCAACAAAAGCCAAGAGAGACCCCAAGGAAAGCCTCGGGAATATATCAGGACTCCTCCTGGTCCTCTTCCTCCTCTCCGTTGGCACCGTCTCCAGTGTCGGGAGTTATCAGAGACGCCGCAGTCTCGGTCTTTCTCAGCAGTATCTGCTCTACTTCGTCGGGTGTGATATTCGGCAGTTTCCTGAGAATGGTCTCTTCGTCCAGGTAGTTTGCCTCCATCATGACCATTTCTACCTGCTCCTTTTGGTTGCTTACTCGGTTCCTGTGGAAAATCGGTACGTCTTCGATTCCCATGAGTTCCAGGAGTTGCTGGATAAACTCAATTATCTGGTATTCGAAGTCGTCTGCCTCTTCGTCCATCGGCTGGTATGCCGCGTCTATGTGGTCATTGGTTGCACCTGCCTCGACTGTGTGGACGTCCAGTCCGCCGAAATCCTCGTAAATACCAGCGCGGATACTGTCGAGGTATTCTTTCCGCGCCTGGAACGGTATCTCCTGTGTATAAGGAACTGCCCTTGCACCATCGCTCGCATTCTGTATTCCTGCAATGTGGTGCAGTTTCAGGCGGTCACGGAAACGGGCAAAGTCCGCATCGTTCATACCACCACAATTCTCGATTATCCAGTAAATCTGTGAGCAGTCCTGCAAGTCGTTTGCGAAGCCTGAACGAATAAGGTCGAATGAGTCTATTTTCTCGCGCATGCCTACTAGTGTGGACTGCTTGAGGTCGGAACCCCAGAAAGGGATAATAGGCAAAGTAGAATAGTTGCCGCCCTCCTCAGCAATAACACCATCCGCCTCGGTCTTCTGCACCGTGACACGGTATGCCTTCTTCGCCTGTATTTCCTCCAGGTGTCCGTCCTCCTCGCGGTACTTTGTGTACCCGTCTTCCTCATAGAACACGACTGTCATAGGCTTGCTGGAGTCCAGCCTCCAGTAACGAATTCCCGCACGCAGTTTGCCCGTGGTCTCGTCCCACAACGGCACAAACTGAGTAACGGGGAACACATACAGTTTATTGACGTCCCAGAACCCGAAGGATACGCCGTGTATGAGACCCTTATAACACAGTTTTGAAAGGTCTGTGTCGAACTTGTTCCCAAGTGTCTCCTTGGTCTTGTCCACTGTAACATATAATCCGCTGGATGTCTTCTTTCTCTGGGCGCTCGCAAATGAGATTCCGTTTCCGAGCGAGTACGTGCACCTCTGCTTGTTCAGGCGATGGAAGAAATTGGACGATATCTTGTTGTTGGTCGCTGTGAAATCCTCCATAGACTGACCGAACAGGTTGAAGATAATCTGCACGTATTCATTTATGGTCTTGTTTCTCTGCCTATCGTACAAATCTGCAACCAGCGCAGTCTGTGTAAAGTCGTCCACCTGATGTCGGGCTATCGCGTCAAGAATGAACTCGTACTTGTCGGGTGTGCTCTCGTAGTCCTGGAAAGTAATCATCGCATAATCCCTCCTGTAAATGGTGATGTGTAGTTTTCGTATGGTCTTACCAGTCTCATGGTTTGCACAAAATAACGCATTGAATCCATGAGGTGGTCATTCTCCTTTATCGGGCGGTCCTCTATAGCGTCCTCGTCCCAAATGTAGGACCTCGCCTCGTTCAGCCAATTCTTGCACTCGGTGGATACCTTAATCGTCCCGCGTTCGATAGCGGTGGACGTGTTGCGGATACCGTCTATGACCGAGTTGTCCGCCTCCCTTACCCTAAACCACTTGGACTGCCTGAGGAGCGCGATAAACGACGCCGCTGAGGGGTCCACGATAACGGGTATGCGGTTGATGATTTCCGCCGTATCCCCGAAGGCGCCGCGCCCGTGTTCTACCAGTGAAGGCTTTATCGGTTTTATCAAGTCTTCCAGCATGGTGAGGTATTCGTCGTCGGTCTTCTGCACGCCTGTGTCCCTGCCCGAGTAGTAAATCTCGCGGGTCGCGTACCATATATTTCCGTGTCTTTCCCACAGCAAAGCGGCAAACGGATTTGACGTACCGTAGTCCAAAGAGAGGGCGTACTCCTGCGCTCCTTCGGGTATCTCCGAGACCAGCGCCTTCTCGTGATTTGCAAAAATCAAGCCCTCAGCGAGTGTCCACTTTCCCAGGATATATCGGTCATACCAGACCGAGCCTGCGTACTCCGCCTCCAGGTTATGCACATACTCTGTCGGCAGGAATGGGTTGTCGTATATCGTGTAGTTCTGACAGTAAATGTCTACCCCGTGTTCCGCTGAGTCCAGGAATTCCTTGAACCAGTGATTTGGTGACGCAGGGTTCGTCGTGATGTCTGCGCAGGACCACGGCAGGGACAGCCTGGACTTGAGCATTTCAAACACTTCCTCATTTACATCTGTCGCCTCGTCTATCGCGCAGTAGGCGATTTCGGAGCCTCTAATCTTCGCCACCTGCCTGATGTTGTCGGCTCCGATACAGTAGACCTTCTCCCCGAGTATCCTTGCGTTGTTCTGTGAGTTAATCGCAGTGGCGGCAGAGTCTCCGTATATATCTCGGAGGGGCTGGAGTATATTTCTCTCGATGTTTGCGCGGGTAGCGCCTAGAATTACCTTCAGCCCGCGCAGATTATGTCTTTCGAGCAAACGAGAGGGTATACAGTAAGATATCTGACAGTAAGACTTTCCAGAACGCACTGCACCACACGCTACATTCCAGCGGTGGTGGGCTTCGCGAATGTACTCCGCCTGTTTTGATGTGAGTTCAAATGAAGACTGCATTACTCAGGCGATTCCTCCGTAGCTTCGACAGACTTCGAGCCGCCGTTCTCGGCAACCTCCTTCATGGCTACAAGTATGTTCTTTATAGTCTCGGTATACTGAGTGTCCTGGAGCGGTTCCTGGAGAGCGCGCCACTGCAAAGGCAGGCGGTTAAACAGCCACTGCATGATGGCTTTCGTGTCGGGCGGTACATGCTTTTTGATTTTGCGTGAGAGCCTGAGTTCTCCCTCAATGAGGTCCCAGGTCTCCTCCCAGTAGTCGTATCCGACAGCCTTACGCCACAGGGCATCCTCCACAGCAGTGTCCGCCACATCTTTCGCGACTGCGCACGCCTTGCGCATTTCTTCCGATTCGTGGTACCAGTTCCAGAACGTGGTCATGCAGACGCCTATGTGCTCCTTGGCAATAGCCGTGAGCGCCACGCCGTTTCTCCGCCACCCAGCAATTAGGAGCAGTCCCTCTTTGGACAGCCAAAACGCCTTTCTTTCTTTGGAACCCTGCAAGCCCTCAGGGAAGTCGACATATGCCATGGTTATAGGAACCTCCTTTGAAACAATTAAAACACGCGCACACAGGAGGCGTCAAGTACACAAGGTTGACAAACCTCCTCGGGAGCAGGGGTTGTCAAAAGACGACTGTTCCTGTTATGTTGCTTGCGTTGTGTTGTTGTATTGTGTTGCATCCCTAAAGGGATTGCAATACAACACAACAACAACAACCAACGCCCGTCCCATGCAACGTTGTAATGATGCAACAAACCCGACAGTGCCCGTCCTTTAAGCGGTCTGTGGTGGTGAGCATACTGGGCTGTTGCATAGCCTGTTGCATCGATACAACAAAGGAGCACCTCAGAGGGCTTGTTGCATATATACAACACGTTGTTGCAACACCTCCAGAGGTATTCTCTGTCAAGGGGGTACTTGACAAGAGAGCCAAGGTGTGGTATAATTTAAGTGGGAGAATTCAACGAATTACCACCGAGGAGGACAAGGACATGACAGCAAAGGAATTAATCAGCAGGATATTGGACCTGTCGGAAATCGCACTGAGGAACGGAAACCACGAAGCATACCGCAAGTGCATGGAACTGATAGCAGACATCGCAAGAGACGAAGTATACAAGGCATAAAGGAGGATAAGACAATGACAGATTTAGAGAAGAAGGTATTCAAGAAGATAGTCAAGGAATACGGAAATCCCATCAATGTAACAGATTTGGAATTGATAATGGATATCGAAGCCTATGGCACATTCGAATTAGAAAACGGACAGATTAGATATTGGACTTGGGCAGGAAAGTTCTATAGATTCGAAATCACTAATCTTTCTCTTGAAGATATGGAAACTTATAACGAAATGCACATTATTCCTTAAAGGAGGACAAGACAATGACGAAGTACGAGAGATTTGAGGCAAACGGCAAGAGGTACATGGCGTGGGTAAAGGACGGTAAGGTATACACTCAGGCTATGAGTGGCGAAACAGCCACACTGAAGGTAAGGACAGGTGCATGGGACGATATCATGAATTCCTGCTACTACAAGGAACTCCTCTATATCGACAGATACATCATTTGCATAGACGCATACGGCGAGATTTTTGCTCGCAACAACTACAACGCCTGAAGGAAGGAGGGACATTTGTCAAAAACATACTTGACAAGTACCCCGTTCTCATGTTATAATAGTTATGGGAGGACCACCTCCCGCAATTCGACATCAAGGAGGACAAACAAATGATACCACTCGGAAACATTACATTCAAACAGTTCATGGATTTGGCATTCAGCCACTACGACGAGGGAGGCAGGGTCTACTGCGAGACTTGGACACAGGACATCTTCGACAGATGGGTAAAGGTTGAAGGACCGATAACAAAGATGTTGGCTCTCAAATGGTTCCGCGACCAGGCAAAGGCGGACAGGGAGTGGGACGAGCAGTTCGACAACAGCAACTACAAGGTATATTAAGGGGGACTGCAACAATGACAACACTGGAGAGAGCAAAATATGTAATCAAAATCACATCGACAGACAACCTGCTGGACATGTGGGAAATGACGACTGGCAAAAGAGACCCCAATATCCCGATGGTGCGCGGCTGGTTGATGGACGAATTCGAGAAGAGGTTCCCCAGGGCATTTGAGGCGTGGCTGAGCGAGGACGCCCCCGAGGACAAGGACCTCAGGAAATATGTAAAGGAGGTGGGAGCATGAAAAACACACCCAACTGGACAGACCTGTGGTTCGACCACCAGCGAGCAGTCCTGGCAACCATGCACCGCAACCTGGCGGACGACCTGGAGGCAGGGTATCACCCTGAGAGCAACACCATAAGGGAGCAGAGGGAGGATATCCGCAAACGGGAGGAGCAATTCGAAATGGAGGCGGACAGGCTCAGGGACATGAGCGAGGGAGCCGCGAAACATTGGTGCTATATAGATTTGAAGAAGAACGGAGTGATAGAATGAAAGACGAAAAGTACATCATCATAATTGGGGGCGTAGTGGCTAAAGAGGTGAGCGAGCAGGAGGCGATGGACTGGGTCTGGTCCGAGCACAACTGCGAGGAGCACCCGCTGAGGATATACAATGAGAAAGGAGAAGAAGTCAAATGGTAAAGCAGTTTTACGCGGTGAAGGTCGAAGACCTCATGACGAGGGACTACTGGGACGTGGTCCAGGCGGTGGACGAAGACGACGCCCGCGAGCAGGTGAACAGGACGTTCAATGTATTCGGCGGCAAGGCGGGAGCGGTGCGCCTGGCTACCGATTTCGAAATTATGGAATACCGCAAATTAGTAGACATCGGAGAGGAGTGAAAATCATGATACCTGAAGGAATGGACGAGTATTTTATTTATCTGGAGCGCTTGAGAAGGTCGGGAGTTACCAACATGTTTGGTGCCGCGCCTTACCTGCAGGAGGAATTCGGGCTGAGCAGGCGGGACGCCCGCGACACCCTGACAGCATGGATGAACAACTACGACCCTGAAGACTACAAGGAGGTGTAAGCAGTGGAAGATATCCGAATAGAGAAGGTCATGGACCACTACGAGATTTATGTGGCAGGGCAGTTTCACTGCTCCTGCGACAATTGGAGCGAGGTAAATCAAGAACTCAAAGAAATGGAGGAAGAAGCATGAAAAAGTATATAGCGGTATTTGAGGTCCCAGACGGATTTTACCCGAGATTCAACAACTGCGGGAACGCAGACGGGTGGTTCAAGAACGACGAAGGCGAGACTATGCAGGCTTCAGTAGACCTCAAGGAGGTGGAGAGCGAGGGTGAACGATGAATGCAGATACTACTTCGAAGACGAAGACAGGTTCAAATGTGGCAAAGGTCATGCGTGCTATTGTCGATTTGGTGAGTCCTGCAAGGATTCTGAGCCGCATAAGGAGAGCGCGTATGAGAAGGACAAGACGTGAACGCAAGGCATACGAGCAGGGGCGAGCCGCAGGGTATACCGAGGGCTATGCTGAAGGATACGCAAAAGGACTGCACGATGGAAATCCTTTTATCGTGGTGGCGGAGGCGATGGCAAACGCGGTCAACATGATAGCCGAAAATCTGCGCGACCCTGAGTTCGAGGACATACTGGAGATAGAAGAAGGAGGAGGAGACGACGAATGAGATTAGGTGATTTAGATGCTCTGAAAAAGTGTGCAATTCCTTGTGAAATTCACAATGGTGGTTTGACAGATTTGTGTGTTCCATTATATCAAATCGACAATGCCCCGACAGTAGAAACAAGCAAAATAGAGCATAAGGCATACAATGAGGGCTTCAAAGACGGTGTTGAGCAAGGCATAAAGTTATCACAAGGTCAGAAAGGCGAGTGGATAGACCATTCAGAGGATTATGGATATGTTGAATGCCCAATTTGCGAACATCTGACCAACTGCGATGGCAATAAAGACGAATTGCATTACTGTTGGAATTGTGGAGCAAAGTTAGGGAAAGGCGGTGCGGAATGAGCGAAATTCAAGACGATAAGTTAATCAGAAAAACTCCGGTGTATGACAATGATGGAAGTTATGTTGCCATTAGGAATGAAGTAGTAATAACCAAGGAAGAATTTTTAGCATGTTATAACGAGTGGGTACTTAAACCGATGCAAGAGCATCCTATATCGATACAAGATGAATTTTGTGTTCCTGTTGATAATGGTGGAGTTACTCCAGTATAGGTGTAAGGTGGTGCGGAATGAAGACAGTTAACGTATTTATATGCGAGTGGTGCGACCGCGAGTTGTTCAGGAAGGAGGAAGGAGATTTCCAGAATCCTGATGGCTCCTACTCCTCCAGCACCAAATTGAACTTTGTGGACAGCAGGCAATGTCCTGCATGTGCGAGGAGGCGGAAGAATGGACGTAGAACAGAGTTACACTGATTTCAAGAAGAAGGCGACAGCAATTAAAAGGTACTGCGAGGATAAATCCCCGAGAACATGTGACCAGGGTAAATGCAGGTTTTCTACCGACAAGATGGAATGTGTGTTCGAGGACATGGGCATGGAGCGCCCGTATAAGTGGGACCTGACGAAGAGGAGGGCGTCGAATGGAAAATAAATCTATGGGTATTGCCGCAATTCTGGTACTTGCGGCGGTGCTCTCTGTGTTGGTGCCCGCACTGGGAGCAGGGGCGCCTCAGGAAATACAGAAAGTGAGCCTCGACGTGCAGGTCTCGATATCGGTACCGACGCCCAATACGGCGTACTGTCTCGAATGCAAGGAAAACCGCAAGAAAGCCCACGAGAATATATGCGCGGGTATGAGCATCATGGAGAAAGTGAACGCCCTGGAACTACCTGGAGAGCGCATGGTCCTGGAGAGCCTTGGAACATACTACATCACGGGGTATACCTCCGTTGAATGTGGTGGGAGCACGACCACGGCAAGCGGGACTACATGCCACAAGGCGGCGAGTTACGGGGACAGCCTGTGGAATCCGACCACCTGCGCCATCGACCCCGCGCTCCACGACTTCGGAGATACCTTCTACCTGGAGCAGTTTGGATATTTTATTGCCGAGGATACGGGTTCAGCGGTCAAGGGCAAGCACCTGGACCTCTATTTCTGGGATTCAGAGTATAGCTATGCCCTCAGCATAACAGGTTATTACGAGGTATTTTCGGTGACGTACGAGTCGTACACGTACCCCGCGAGCACATACAACGTGTACAAAAAAGTTGCACAGGAACGGGTTGGACTCCTGACGGACTCCAGCCTTTAATTGTGCAAAGTGCACAAATTCGGTCCGATGGAATTGTGCAATTGTACGAAGTTTGTCCGAGTTGTCAAATAGATAATTGACAGAGGGGACGGGGTGTGGTTTAATAGAAGTATCAGGGGGCAACCCAAGGTCATTGAACAACACAATACAACGCATTAAGGAGGACATGACAATGACAACATTCACATTCAACGGCATCGCTTACGAGAGAAGAGAGAACGGCTACTGCTTCAAGACAGAGAACGGCAAGACAGTCAGAATCGGCAAGGCAGAATTCGAAGAGGCTAAGGCAAAGGCAGAGGCTGAGGCACCCGCAAAGAAGCCCGCTAAGAAGGCAAAGAGAGCCAAGAAGAACGTGGCATTCGCGGCAACCATCGCACTCGCTGAGGATAAGGTAGCCGAGGTCACCCTCACAACCAACCAGGTTAACTTCCTCAACAGAATCCCCACTGCTGATGAATTCGTACAGGGCGCAGATTCCACATTCTACACAGACCTCTACTGCGACACCATCGCAGACATCATGAACGCAATGGTCGTCGGCGCAATAATCAGCACCCTCCGCGAGAAGGACTTGATTTACGTCGAGCAGGGCAAGGTCAATGGCAAGAAGTGCAAGTATTTCGGCTTCACAGAACTCGGCAAGGCTATACTGAAGGAAATGGGTCTCGTTTGAGACCCTTCCCACAACCCATAGGATTTCAATTTTAAGGAGGATATAACAATGGCAAACATTTTCGTAGACAGGACAACAACATGGCACGCAATAGGCAAGGACGTTTCTGAGTGCAAGGATATGGAGCAGGTGCTCCGTAAGTCTGGACTGGATTACACCGTGTACAAGGAACCCGTCGGAGTTCAGGACGACAAGGACCGTTTCGAGATAGTTCCCAACAGATTCGTTACAATGCGCGATACTGACCGCCACATGTACGACGTCGTATCCGACAAGTTCGAGATAATCCAGAACCGCCAGGCGTTCGACTTCGTGAACTACATGGGCGAAGACCTCCAGTTCGAGAAGGCAGGCGAGACCGCGAATGGTATGGTCTACATCATCGGCAAACTTCCCGAGGTAGATATCCTGGGCGACAAGTTCGAACCTCACGTACTGTTCCGCAACGGCTTCACAGGTAAGGTCAAGATAACTGCCGCAATTTGCCCGCTGAGGATAGTCTGCCAGAATCAGTTCAACTTCGCATTCAAGAACACACAGAACGCCATCACAGTACGCCACGTGCAGAATGCCGAGAGCAAGCTGGAAGAGGCAAGAGAGGTACTCAAAATGAGCGCGGACTACATGCAGGAAATCACCAGAATGGCTGAGAAGTACGTAGGTCTCAAACTCACTGAGACTCAGTTCGAGAGAGTTATGGAGGAAATGTTCCCGACAGACAAGACGGGCGAAATGAACGCCTACAAGCGCAACCGCCTGGAGGTCGCAAGGGAGAAGTTCAAGAAGGCATACTTCGCGGACGACAACGGCAATTTCCGTGGCACAGGTTGGGGTATTATCAACGCCTACACCGACTACATCACCCACAGGGAGCCGACAGGCAACACGGAAACGAAGGAAGAGGGCAAGTTCATGACGGTCACATTTAATCCAGGCATGATGAATGTAATCCTTCAGACCTTGGCAAGGGTGGCGGCGTAAGTCGCCCCCTTTGCTCCATTAAAGGAGGACACGATAGATGGTAGAACCCCGATGGCAAAATCAAGAGGAGGCGCTCCAATTCGCACTGGAGCACCCCTCTGTTATGTTTAACATGGGCATGGGTACGGGCAAGACCCGAACGGCGCTGGATACAGTGTTCACCCGACAGGACGTGCACAAGGTGCTGGTAGTGTGCCCGAAATCTATTTTAATGGACCGCGTGTGGCAAAAGAACCTCATGAAGTTCCACCCTGAGGATAAATGGGTGTGCCACAACCTCACCGAAGGGACAGTCAAGGACAAGGCGGCGCTGGTCAAGCAGGTGCAGGAAGACGACGCACACCTGAATAAATACAAGATATTCATAGTGGTCAATTATGACATCGTCTGGAGGGCGGAACTCGGAGACGCACTGAGGGTCTTTGGATTTGATGCCGTTATACTGGACGAGAGCCACAAAGTGAAATCGGCAGGGAGCAAGGTATCGAAATACGCGGCACTCCTCGGAAAGAGAATCCCGTACAAGATGTGCCTGAGCGGAACGCCTATGGCGAACTCACCCCTGGACGTATACGGGCAGTATAGATTTTTGGACCCCTCCATTTATGGGACCAGGTATGACGCCTTCAAGGAGAAATATGCAGTGTTGGGCGGTCCTGAGCGCAGGTTCGTTGTCGGGTATAAGAACCTCAACGAACTGGACGCGAAGTTTGATTCCATCGCGTATACTTGCAAGATGTCGGACATCGCCGACAGGCTGAAGTTACCACCCGAACTACCGCCAGTGGAGCGAGGAGTCTATCTCCCGAAAAAGGATATGGACACCCTGCGGGAACTCAACCGAGATTTTGTAGCCGCCTGCGAGGAGGGCGTTATAGTGGTGTCAAATGTACTGGGCAAGGTACTGAGACAGCAACAGATAACATCTGGGTTCTGTATGGTGACTGATGGTCCTGGAGAGGCTGAGCGGATACAGGAACTCAACACCATAAAGAAGGACCAATTGGTGGAGGACTTAGAGAATATGCCTCCTGAGGCTTCCGTGGTGGTTTTCTGCGTTTTTAGGCACGACCTGGACGCCGTACACGTTGCCGCAAGAGAAAGCAAGAGAGACGTATTCGAGGTGTCAGGAGCGGCAAGTGAACTCGACGAATGGCGCGAGCACCCTGGAGCAGTCTTGGCAGTCCAAGTCCAGGCGGGGTCTGAGGGAATAGACCTGACCATGGCAAGTCACGCGATTTACTACTCGCTCCCGCATTTATACCTGTATGAGCAGAGCCGCGCCAGACTTTACCGACCAGGACAGACCCGCCCTGTGACATTCATTCACTATTTAGCACGCGGGACCATTGACGAACTCATGTACGATTCGTTGATAAGGAGACGCGACCTGATACAAGACATTCAAGATGGCAGGGTAGACTTTAGTTTGCTGAAATAAGGAGGTACAGCATGGACACATTTATAGTTATAGGCATTGTGGCACTGGGTGCGATTTTTATCGGATTTGTGGGTCATTGTTGGGTTACCAACTCGATAATCAAAGACCAACAGCGAGAAATTGCAAAACTGAGGACAGAGAACAAAAGACTCAAGGGTCGTAATACACGACCCGCTAGACCTGATTTCGGAAAATGGTAGGAGGTGTAGAAATGAGAGGCATGACTGTTCCACGTGGAACAAAGATATCTATAGCCCTGGAGGGTGCCGCACTGATAGTGTATGAAGATTTGACCCTGTGGCAGGTGGCTGAGCGCATAGACCACCCGATGTCGTCAATTTATAAATGGATAATGGAATATTTACCCAATGAAGATGGCTACTTGTACGAGCAAACAAGAGAACGGATAGAGGAGCACAAGAAGAGAGGAGGGCGTTATCGTGGCGTATTGTCCGTGTAAAGACTGCGAGCACAAAGGGTGCGGCAACCACGCAAACTGCGAAGGATACCTGAAGTATGCTGAAGAAAACCGCCGAGAGAAGGAGCGGGAGAGAACACGGCAAATCCAGGAAGGGTGCGCCGACAGGTTGTCAAAACGTCGGAAAAGATACACTTGACGCCCTGAGGGGTGAGTGATATAATTGATAAGGAAGGAGGTGAATTCAATGAAAAACAACTCAGCACCTACAAACAGACTGCGCGAACTGCGCGACAGGTCCAGGCTTACTCTTCAGGAAGTCAGCATTTTAACTGGTTTTGCAGTTTCCGCGATTTCCAGACATGAGAGCGGTAGCAGGTCACTGTCAGAGGAGGCGATAATCAAATACGCGAACCTCTACAAAGTACACACATACGAACTATTTAGAGAGGCAGGAAAGGAAGAGGACGATGAAGGAGATACTGAAATACGCGAATGAGTATCTTGATAGCGGGTGGAGTGTTCTGCCCGTTAAGCCTGAGGAAAAAAGACCATACATGACTAACTGGTTACAGTACAACAGAACCCGTGTCCAGAAAAACGTCATGGAGAACTGGTTTACAAACCTCACTGGAGCGGGTATCGGCATCGTTACTGGTAAAATCTCGAATCTAGTCGTACTTGATGTGGAGAGTTACTGCAAGACACCTATTGAGGAACTGCTCAAAAGATATCCGACACAGATGGTATCGAGGACAGGCTCAGGCGGATACCACCTGTTTTATCAGTATCCCACCCATGTAGCCCATGTCGGGAACCGTGTAGGATTATTTGACGGAATAGACCTGAGAGCGGACGGAGGATTCATTGTACTGCCTCCGACAATTCACCCGAGCGGTGGAAGGTATGAATGGATAAACAGAGGTATGCCAGGAGCCTTTCCGTATAGTCTCCTTGACGTTCAGGCACAGCCTAAGGCACAAGGGGACGGGTGGATAACAGAAACGCTCCGAGGTGTATCGGAGGGCGGTAGGAACGATGCATGCGCTAGACTTGCAGGGTATTTCTTCAAGAAGGGCATGAATGCTGATATCGTAGAGGCACTGCTCATAGAGTGGAACGAGAGGAACGACCCGCCGCTCCCGACACGCGAAATCAGAACCACGATAAAGTCTATTGAGCGGTCCCACGTAGGAAGCCCAACCCAATTTACGCAGTTGCAGTATACGGACGACCAACCCGCTGAGGAGAAGCCCAACACATTTGATGTGATGAAGATGTCGGATTATGTAAAGGGCTATGGTGGAGAAGGTGTGTCGTGGCTAGTAGAGGACTGGTTGCCTGATAAATCCATCACGTTCCTGGTGTCTCCGCCTGAGTCCTATAAGACATGGATACTCCTGGACCTCGCGGTCTCTATATCGGGTGGCGTGCCTTTCTTAGGAAGGTATGAAGTCAACCAGCAGGGACCGACGATGTTAATCCAGCAGGAGGACTCGCACACAGGACTTACCGATAGACTTGCACTGATAGCCGAACAGAAAATGGGTGCGACCCCGAAAATCGAGGACGACGAGTGGCAGGTGCCTGTGATGCCAGACCTGCCGATTTATATCCACCCCTCGCGTATGTTGAGATTCGATAACCCGAAGGTACTGGAAGAATTGGAGGCACAAATTGCGACTATACGCCCGAAAGTTATCATGATAGACCCGTTATATTCGACCACGGCAACTACCGACAACTACATGGCGAACCTCGCAAATCAAATGATGGTCCTGAAGGCGTGGCGTGATAAGTACGGGTGTTCATTCGTTATAGCGCACCACTCCAAAAAGAACCTTGACCCCGATTCCACAGCACGTGAAGATTCCTGGGGTTCGCAGTTCCTTAACGCGTTCCTGGAGGCTGGATGGCAGGTAAGGCGTAACCCGAGACTTGCACCGAATGAAGTCATAGTGCGCCGCCACTCCAAAGTCATGGGCAACCAGTCCCCGATATCTCTGACCTTCGATATCTCGACGGTATATCCGATGAAGTATCAGGTCACGGCAAGGGGCTATGACGTGGCACCCGCAGGGGAACAGAGGCAACCCGCACAAGCAAACCTGCTGGACCTGCTCCACAACGGCGACATGACGCAGGGCGACCTCTGCACACAAACAGGCAAAGGCAGGAGCACGATATCCAGGCAAATTAGACAACTCGAAGCCTCGGGACTGGTAGAGAAGATGCCCGATGGCAAATGGCATGCGAAAGGAGAAAGTTAATGGATTTCAAGTTGTTATGTGGTGGTGCTATCGAGCAGCTGCACACACTACCCGACAGAAGTATAAACACATGTGTTACATCTCCGCCGTACTATGGACTTAGAGACTATGAGACAGGTACATGGGTGGGTGGAGACCCTAATTGCCCTCATTATAGAATAAGTAAAAGAAGCGATATAACATCAACTGGTCATGCGGCTATGGTGGACAGTGGACACCCTGTGGGAGATGCAATATATAAGACGATGTGCCCGCTTTGTGGGGCTGTTAGAGAAGACCAGCAGATAGGTTTGGAAGAGACGCCTGAAGAATACATTGAACGACTTGTAAAAGTTTTTCGCGAAGTGAAAAGAGTACTCCGTGACGATGGTGTGTTGTGGGTAAACATCGGTGATTCATACAATGCAAGTGGACACGGAAGAAAAGCCGATGGCACAATTTCTTTTAGTGAGAAATCATCTAAACAAGCTACAAATGTGGGTTCGGGTATAGGACTGTTCAAAAAGACATTGGTCGATGGGTGTAAACCCAAAGATTTGATTGGTATTCCGTGGATGTTGGCTTTTGCGCTTCGTGCAGACGGGTGGTATCTCCGCTCAGACGTGATTTGGGCAAAGAAAAACCCGATGCCCGAATCCGTTAAAGATAGGTGTACACGGTCACACGAGTACATTTTCATGCTGACCAAGAATAAAAAGTATTGGTTCGACCATGGAGCCATACAGGAGCCGACAGTGACACTAAAATCTAATAGCTACACAATGCGGAATAAACGAGACGTCTGGACAGTTGGCGTTTGTTCCACCGTTAAGGAAGCACATTTTGCTGTGTTTCCTAAAGAACTTATAGAACCGTGTATATTGTCAAGTTGCCCCAATGATGGTTGGGTGTTAGACCCGTTCAGCGGAAGTGGAACAACGGGAATTGTGGCTCTAAACAACAACAGAAATTACATCGGGATAGACTTAAACCCCGAATATAACGAAATAGCAGAAAGGAGGATACAAAAGGAATGTACGAATGTTTCCATTGTGGAGAGAAATCCGTAATATGGGACGGTGATTTCTCGTTTGAAGATTACGGATTAGAAGGCGAGGGCATTATCCATGAGTGCCACTGCGAGAATTGCGGTGCTCAGATAACCTATCAAATCCCGATAGAGACTGCACCAAAACCAAACTACATTTGTAAGCATGGAGTGTGCGCGTGGCAGAACGAGGCTGAATACAAGTGTGACGGTTGCATATACCATGTTATTGAGGAGGACAAGTGATGGAAGACACAAAATATCTGTTTGACGACACGATAACCCCTGAGGGCATGATATCGGTATCCCAGATACAGACCTACCTGTCATGCAAGAAGAAGTGGGAGTACGGGTACATAGAAGAAATTACACCGCGTGTTGAGCGCTCATTCCTGATGATAGGCAAACTGTGCCATAAAGGTATGCAGACCGCTATGCAGGCGCTGTGGTACCTGTCAGGGTCAGGCGTTACCATGGACGAACTCCGTGAGACTGCTATTGCAAGTATGGAGACGGACTATAACCAGTATATGCGTGAGGTCCCGCTCCTGGACGAAGAAATCCCCGACATGGAGCAGATGTGGGAGGACGCCAAATCGGTATTTACTCAGGCACTGGAGGAATTCGAGCCGCTGAAGTATGAGGTGGTATCCGTGGTCAAGGACGGCGCGAAGGTTCCTGCGCTGGAACTGCACTTCTGTGTACCATGCACGGGGACCCGCGGCTTACATGGATTTATTGACGCCATACTCAAGGAGAAGGAGACAGGACATATTTGGTGCGTGGACTATAAGTTCCGCAAAACCTTAGCACCCGACGAGGACGAGGCGTTCAACATACAGAACAGTGTATATAGTTACGCCTGCATGAAGATGGGTATCCCGATTACGGGTACCATGACTTGGCAACACGTGAACACTCCTGCCGCTGAGCCACAGGTCCTGAAAGATGGTAAAATGTCCAGGTCAAAAATCAAGACCACGTGGAGTGCCTATCGCAAGGCGTGCATCCGAGCAGGTATCGACCCTGCGGATTATGAGGAAGAAATGGTGTCCAAACTCTCGGAAATCGAGTGGTTCAGAGCGACCCGCGAATACAGAAATGTGGAAACTATCGTCACTATCTGGAACACTTGCGTTGCGCCTGTGTCGATGGCAATAGCAGAGAGCAGGAAGCCTGGAGCGAACAATTACCGCAGTCTGTATCCTTGGAATTGTAAAATGTGCCAGTTCCAGTCGCTGTGCCAGGCGGAACTCCGAGGGTATGACGCAAACGCCATCAGGCTGAGAGAGTACACCAAGAGGAGTCACGCAAGGTAGAGAATACGTCTCCGAGGCTCTCCTTACCATTTCTCTTGCGCTCTCCGCACTCGGACGACGTCTTGTACCTTGGACCGAGCAGAACGCAACGGAAGCCAAAGAAGAGCCATAGTGACAAAGATACACTTGACATCCCTGGACAAGCAGTGATATAATGGTATAGAAGGAGGTGGTCCCAATGGACTTGAGAAAAGAATTCGAACGAATAGTTTCAGAAAACATCCACCGCGAGGGAATTGACGACCTTATGGAGTGGATAGGCGGCACTGATTTTTACACAGCACCCGCGAGCACCAAATATCATGGCGCATTTGAGGGTGGACTGGTCCTACACTCGCTGAACGTATATAGCGAGTTGAAGAAGTTGTGCGCCTTCTATGAGATAAGCGCCACGAATGAATCCATCGCAATTGCGGCACTGTTCCACGACCTGTGCAAAATCGGTTTCTACAAGACCGAAATGCGATGGAGGAAGGACTCCAACGACAAATGGGAGCAGTATGCGACCTACAAGCACGAGGAGGACTTTGCGTACGGTGGACACGGCAGTAAATCAGTATACCTGGTCATGACCTTTATGAAGTTGACACCCGATGAAGCCTCAGCAATTCAGTGTCACATGGGTCAGTTTGACGCGACCAACTACAGCAACCCGTCGGAAGTATATAGCCGCAACCCCCTTGCATGGCTGTTGCATGTAGCGGACGAAGCGGCAACCTACATGATGGAGGACTGAGTATGAGCAACGGCGTTATCATTACCGCGATTATCTGCGGCACACTGATACTAATCACATTAATTACAAGAGGAGGACAGAAGAAATGAGTGAAAACTACTTAATCACACCCGAGATTTTCACCGACAAAATGAATATCCTGATTTATGGAGACCCAGGAGCAGGGAAGACCTATCTCGCTGGTACCTGTCAGGACGTTCCCAGCATGGCAGATGTGCACGTATTTAACATCGATGGTGGTATCATGACCCTCGCCTCTCGTGGGGATATCCACGCAACCGACATTCACTCGGTGGACGACCTTGAGAAGGAACTGTTCAAACTTGCGAACGGTGACGAGAAGTACAAGACCACAAAGACAGTCGTTATCGACAACATAACGGAACTGCAGACCCTCGCACTGGAACATATAACCATGAGCGAGTTCCAGAACAGGCGCAAGAAGAACAAGAACTACACCATTGATGATGTATATCTTGAGGACTATGGCGTCGCAGGAAAGCAGTTAGCCCGTGTCCTTCGTGGGTTCCGTGACTTACCTATTCACGTAATTTACATTGCCCACAAAAAGGACAAGATGAGGCAGGGTACGAACACCCTGGAAGAATCCAAGCCGAACCTCACCGAGAAACTTGGAACGGCAGTCATGGGATACATGGACTTCGTATGGTATCTCTATACTGCTGATGAAACCGTGGGAGACGAGGAGCGCGGCTACTGGTCCGAAACTCACAGATATCTTCTCACACAGCCGATGAACAACTACGCGGCAAAGACCCGTGGAACGGACTTCGCAAAGAAAATCGGCGCAGTAATTAAGGACCCTAACATGAGTGACATCATAAGGGAATATACAACTAATTAAAGGAGGAGCTATTTATGGCTACTAACAACAACCCGTTCATGCCCGCACCTGGAGGTGCATCAATGCCTGGAATGGTACCCAGCACACCCAACACTTCGGACACATTCGAAGTAGACCTTTCCGACGTTCAGGAGAGCCAGTACACTATCCCCGATGGTCTCTACAAGGTAAAGTGCATGGATATCGAGCAGTCAGTCTCCAAGGGCGGCAACCCAATGTTTGTTTGGGATTTCGCAGTCCAGGGCGGACAGTACGACGGATTTACACTTAAGGTGTTTACCGCGATTACCCCTGCCGCTATGTGGAAAGTTGCTGAGACTGTACAGGCACTCGGTGTCGGTCAGACAGGACAGGTCGTCAAGTTCAAGAGAACCGATGTTATCGGCAAGATTTGCGGTGCTCTTGTGGAATCGTCCGAGTATAACGGAAACATGAGGTCGTCTATCTCCAAAGTAATGACCCTCAAGGAAATGGAAGAGGCAAAGGCGTAAAATGCTTATAAACACGGTAGAAAAACTCGAAGCTATCAAGCCCCGACTGCTTGCATGCACCGACCCGACAGTAGACACGGAGACCACTGGTCTGTCTATCTTCGGTTCAGCGCAGAGGGCAAGAGACAAGGTTATCGGTATAGCTATCCATGACAGCAACGAGGCATACTACCTGCCGTTCAGACACTTGCAGGGGACCAACCTGCCGATGGAGTGTATGGAGTTTCTGAGACAGTATCTGTCAGACCCGTTCCGCACATATGGTGGGTGGAATTACAACTACGACCTTCATATGATGGCGTTCGACGGTATAAAAATGGCGCCTCAGTTTGAAGATGCCATGCTTGCCCTGCACCTGATAAACGAGAACGAGCCTGATTTCAAACTCAAGGAAACCTCAGACCGCTACCATATCGGTGACGGTTCCCTGCAGGAGTCCATTCTGGAAGACAAAGTGTTTGAGGAGTGCCAGCGCCTCGGGCTGGAGTGCTCAAGGTCTCCGAAAGCGGCAAACAACACCAAATCTATGATGTATGTGTTGCCGCCTAAAGATGTCGAGCCTTACGCCTGCGACGACGTGCGCCTTACCCGCAAGTTCCTGGACCTGCTCAAGCCCGCATTGAGACAGTACAACCTGTACGATATCTGGAAACAGGTAAACTACTACTCATACATCATCACCCTGATGGAGCATGATGGTATGCAGATAGACCCTGACCTCATAAAGGCATATCAGGAAGAGGCAAAGGAGCACACAGCAAAGGCGCAGGAGAAACTTAACGCCGCGGCTGGTTTCGAACTCAACCCGAATTCCAGTAAGAAAGTATGCTCATGGTTGGGCGTCGAATCGTCGGCGGCTGAGGTTCTGGTAGATGTTATCGACGCAGGAGGCGAGGTAGCGGAAAATGCCAAGTTAGTCCAGGAGGCGAGAGGTTGGAAGAGTGTTGACAGCAGGTACTACACACCGTATCTCAACTTGATGGACGAACACAATGTGCTTCACTGCTCGCTCAACTTAATCGGCACATACACGGGGCGCCTTTCATGCGCGAACCCGAATTTGCAGGCAGTAGCCAAGCACACCGACATCTTCAAGGTCAAGGACGTATTTATCGCCCGCCCTGGATACACCATGATTCAGGCGGACTATAAGCAGGCGGAAATGCGACTGGTAACGCACTACACCAAGGACAAGACCATGCGCGAGTTGATAGAATCCGACGCGGATTTACACTCAGCCACCGCAGAACTCCTGGGTATACCGAGAAACGCGGCGAAACGCATTAACTTCTCGGTTATCTACGGCATCGGGTACAAGCACCTTGCCGAGAATCTGAGGGTCGAACAGTCTGTCGCGAAGGACTACCTGGAGAGATACCACAACCTGTATCCAGGTTTCAGGCGTCTGATGGCGGACTGCGAGAACTTCGCGAAGGAATACGGATATATAGAAATGTGGACTGGTAGAATACGCCATTTCAACACGCCGAAGTGCGACCCGCATAATGCGATGTCAAACCTCATTCAAGGTGGTGTTGCCGAAATCGTCCGCGTGGCTATTTCCCGTCTGTTCCCCGCAATTCAGGACCTCGGTGGTCGCATGCTCCTGCAGGTTCATGACTCGGTTATGTTCGAAGTCCCAGACGAGAATCTGGAAATCGCACTCCCGACAATAAAGACCATCATGGAGGATTTCGACTTCGTGCCTGCAGTAGGCGTCGACGTGGAGTATGGGAAGTCCTGGGGAACATTCGAGAAGTGGAGACCCGAGTCGTGACACCTCTCGGAGGCTCTCCTTGGTATCTCCCTTGCGTTTGGAGCCGAGAGACGACCAAGGCGTCGTCCGAACAAAGAAAGCCAAAAGGAGGCAAAAGAAGACATGATAATAGCAGTGGACTTTGATGGCATACTCTGCAAGAACGAGTTCCCGAGAATCGGTGAGCCGCAGTATGAAGTCATTTCCTACATCAGGCAGTTGATAGACCAGGAACACGAGGTCATACTCTGGACAACGAGAAACGGACAGGAATTGGAAGACGCCATCAAGTGGTGTGAGGATTACGGACTGCACTTCAGCGCCATAAATGACCAAGCACCCAGCAACAAGGCGGCATATGCAGGAAAATACGAGAAGGAATCCCGCAAAGTGTATGCCGATGTTTACATTGACGACCACAACATAGAGTTTATAAGTGAACGCCATGGAATCGGTTTCGTCAAGGATTATTTAATGAGAGGAGTATCAGAATGGAAGGAAAATTAACAGTGCTCGTAGGAGGACAGTATGGCTCAGAGGGTAAAGGTGCAGTCGCCGCGCACGTTGCAAATGAATATGACGTACACGTCAGAGTGGGTTCACCGAACGCAGGACACACCATATGGTGGAGAGGTGAAAAGCACGTCATGCAGAGTATCCCTTGCGGGTGGATAAACCCCAACGCCACAATTGTTATCGGTCGTGGCGCCCTGCTGAATATGCGCCAGTTCATGAAGGAGTTGGTGCACATCTTGACTTACTATCCCAATTTCCTCAACAGGCTTTACATCGACCCCGAGGCAGGTATCCTGGACGAGAAGTTCCATCAGATGGAAGGCGGCACCGAGGGTGAAATGCACCGCCGTATAGGTTCCACGGGTGAGGGTGTCGGTCCCGCAAGAGTCGCCCGCATTAACCGCGACCCCGCACAGTTCCGTCAGTTCAAGAACGTGGCGGAGGAGTACGGGCTGGAGCAGTGCCTCTGTACAAATACGCCGAGGTTCCTTGCCGACCTCCAGGACGAGGGCAAGAATATCCTGATAGAAGGTACCCAGGGTTCAGGGCTTTCGTTGCTCCACTCGCACTACCCGTACTGCACGAGCATTGACACCAACGCCGCAGGTATCATTTCCGAGGTGGGTATTGCGCCTTCCCGCGTAACCAACGTGCTCATGGTTGTTCGTACGTATCCTATCCGCGTGGCGGGTAACTCTGGATATATGAAGAACGAAATCACATGGGAGGAACTCAACCGCCGTATGGGAGTAGAAATCCAGCCTGAGAAGACCACCGTCACGAAGAAGGTGCGCCGTATCGCTGAGTGGGACGACGAACTTTACGAGCAGTCATGCATACTGAACGCGCCTACAGAAATCGCCCTCACATTTGCAGACTACATCGACCCTGCAATAGCGAACGAGACCGACATCGACAAGGTGATAAATTCACCCGCGCTCAATGACTTCGTGAAGAAGCACAACCTCATAAGCCTGCTGAAATACATCGGCACTGGTGCCAAGACCATGGTGGAGGTGGACTGATATGCCCGCAAGATATGTAGACTACGCCCTCGGGGAAGGCGCAAAGACCCCGTATAAAAAGCATATCGGAGACGCAGGGTGGGACCTGTTCGTCAGCAGAGAGTGCGTCATAGAGCCTGGACAGACAGTAGATGTACATACCGATATTCGCATTGACATGCCGCCTTACCTCTTCGCTCGCATCGTCGGCAGGTCCTCCACACTGAGGAACCACCACCTCATGGTGAACGAAGGTATCATCGATAACGGGTATACAGGAGAGTTGTTCGTCTGTGTCCATAATCTCGGTGACGCACCCTTCAAGGTCGAAAAGGGCATGCGTTTAGCGCAGGTCCTGTTCCACCCGATAGAAGATGTACGTTGGAGCGAGGTCTCCGAAATCAAGGAAGCACCTGGTAAACGGGGTACGGCAGGTTTCGGAAGTACGGGTAAATAAAGTGAGGTGAATGAATTATGGAAGAGTTTACAACGGGTGCAGTGAGAGATACAGGAGGTAAAGGTCGTATGGATTTGATACCGTGGTGTGCAATAAGGCGCATTTCCCGCCATATGGAGGACGCCATCCGACCTGACCCCGAAACTGGAAGACCTCATTACCCTGAGAGGAACTGGGAGCAGGGACTTCCCATGCACAGCATGATAGATTCTGCGTTCCGTCACCTTGCCAAGTACGTTGAGGGTATGACCGACGAGGACCACCTCTGCGCCGCGGCAACCAACCTGTTGATGGCGATGTGGACAGAGGAGAACAGACCGAACATGCAGGATATACCTTCTCGGCTTTCCGTGGGGTCTTCCTTGCGTCTTGACGTTCCAGACGGGCAAGGCGTCGTTCCCATAGAGAAGAGCAAAGAAGAGGCAAAAGGAGGACATGGTGAACAGATAACCTTTGAGGAGTATCTGGAGGGTATGGTTGGAGCAAAGGTAGACCTGCCATGAACAACCGCGACAAGCGATTAGAATACACAGGGGTAGTAGAGCCGATACTCTACTACCTCAATTCTATTCCAGGCTCTAAGGCAATAAATATCCACGGGAGCATTTACTCTGAGCGCGGCACGCCCGATATCATCGGCTGTATGTCTGGTCGATTCTATGCGTTCGAGTGCAAGAGAGATACCACGGAGGAGCCTACAAGGATACAAAAGTGGCGCCTGTGCGAGTGGATACGAGCAGGCGCCGTTGTGGGTAGTGTTTCTGATGTGTGGCATGTCGTGATGATTTTGTCACTTATGGGATTTTTCTCATGAAGCCCTCGTATAAACTGGGGTTGAGGAGTTGGACAGTCTCAACTAACTCGTTAACCACGGGTAAAACATCGGACGCCTTTTTGCCATAAATTGCATGCAGGAACGGGCTGTCCATTTCCAGAGTCGGTATGACTTCGTTGGAGACCATCACAGGTGTTGCGGGCTGAGTCCCCATTACCAGATGGTCTCTTACTATATAAAGTGCCGCCAGTTTTTGCATTACAACATGGGTGGGCTTCTCTTCTTCCAGAATGGCTATTTCACCCGTTATTTGTTCCAGGCTTATCATCCCATTTTCTCCATATACCAGTCATGCAGGTGGTCCTGACACCCGAGGATATATCCTATGGAATAATCGGACACCATCAAATCAAGGTGCTTGCGCCTCGCCCATTTGAGTTCACAGTCCACATCATGGATAAAACAACAAATCTTCTTAGCCGCCGCGACTTCTCCGATAGACATCAATTCGCCGTACATCTTCTCATAAAGGCTCTTGGTTTCTTCCTCCCACGATACCCATTTTTCAATTCCAGTCTTGACTGCAGACCTCTTTGTATTGATGTCCACGTCCTGTCTGGTATATCGGTACCAAGACGAAGGGATGATATCGGGATTTTCGAAACTGTCCTCCTCTACCAAACGGTTAAAGTGGTTGATGAAGTATCTGTGCAGTTTCCTCAACGACTTCATTTCACAGTGCATGTGATACTCGTGCATGCGCTTGTATCCGCGCAGGCTGAGAAAATCGTAGTAATCCGCCATCTGTTCATGCATCATGACGCCCTTTATCATGTGTGCCGACAGTTCCTTAAATATCTCTTCTACTGTCATGTGTTTTCCTCCAGTAACTCAAGTATCAAGTTTAATTTGATATCCTGGGCAGTAAGGTGAGCATGAATGTCTTGGAGCAGGTAGTCAGACTTTTTCGACAATTCCTCCAACAGGTCCTGTTTATCGGCTTGAGACAGGTTTTCACCGTAATTCGCTACACCAATAAAGAAACTCATGAGCGCCAGACAGTCCAGGAATGTGAACTCGCCTGACTCGCCGCTCCCAAGACCGCTCATTCCTTAACTACTCGCAGGTTGATGTTTGTTACGTCTCCCGTGCCCTGCAACAGAACACAAGTGATAGATGTCGCGCCACCACAACAACTCCTGCGTATTGTGGTGCTGATGGGCAGTGTCACGGGGTCCTCTGCGGCACTGACTGAGCCAGTAGCCGTGGCACCTGGAATGGGTGTGCCGTTGGCATAGAGTGCGACCTCGACAATACCTGCCGCCGTAGGCTCTACTGTGACGTCGCAGTCAAGGGTGTAGTATCCCTCGCCTTCTGCTTCAATGGCATTTCCATTGAGTCGGAGGTTGCACCCGAACCGCCTGAGGATAGAACCCAGAGTGATGATACCATTCTCGGACACCGCCTGGGTTGAGGGGTTGATAGTCTGTATAAGTGATTTACTCATATGAATTGCTCCTTTGTTAAAAACGAGGGACGGTAACTCGCGCAACCGTCCCCTTAATTGCCTCGACTATGTGTCGTTGTTAGATGTTGCCGCAGTTACATCCGCCGAAAATCGGAGGGAACGGTCCTGCGCCATAAGCCCAACTGTTGGGGAATCTAAGCACACCATTCATCGCCTGCTGAAGTTCGAGGTTCTGGATACGTGCCTGCTGTTCCTGGTCGCGCTGAGCCGTGAGCATGTCCTTAAGGCTCTGTATCTGAGCAGTGGTGTTTGCATTGATAGCCGCTGTGTTAATAGCGCCATTGTAGTTCACGCCATCTACACTACGGAGGATATCACAGCAACACTCCTGCTGTTTTCCACCGAGAGCCGTTAAAGCCGTTTCCACGTTACCAAACTCGCGGATTAATGAGGCGTTACCGTCCTTAATCGCGTTAATGGCATTTGTGGCGTTGGCAGTTGATGCCGCGATGGTCTGAGCCGTACCGCCTGTGACTGCGGAAAGGATATCTCTTGTCTGTGCCTGGAGGTTCTGGTTGTCGAAACCTCTCTGCACCTCATTTGATGTGGCAAGATTTTCGTATCCGAGAGCCGCCGCAGTGTTTCCACCGAAACCAAATCCGTTACCGTTGAAAAGTGCGAGCAGGACAATGAGTCCGAAAATCCACATGAAGGAACCACCACCAAATGAATCGCCGTAACCACCGATAGGCATTACGGGCGTGATACCTGTACCATTTTCCATGCGTGTTCTCCTTTCTGAAGATTTGTGTATCAGGTTGCAACCGATAACTATTTGAACAGGCGCATGATGTCCTCAGGGTCGACCCCGAGTTCCTGCGCCTTGGAACGAAACGCCTTTTCAGGGTCTCCTCCAGACTGCTCGATAAGCCTGTTTACCTCCGCCATGCGTGGGTCACTGTTCATGAGTTGAGATAAAAGTGCCTGAGGATTATTCGCTGATTTCACCATGTTAATCAGTGGCTGTGCGTTCCCTATCCTTGACATTAGACTGCTCTGATTTATTGCTCCTAGAATCGGATTTTGCATTGACTATCTCCTCCAGTCTCGTTAATCGGTCCTCGATGGACTGCATGTGGTTGGTTTCTTTCATCGGTGTTATGCCATACGGCTGGAGTGATGGATACCCAGCACCATCGGTAGTCTTAAGCCACACGATGGGTGCCGATGTATCCAGGAGAAGGACACTGCTATTAGGCGGCAGTTGGTACGTCTCGGCACCATTCCTGCCGTTTACACGTATGACTTCAGTTTTGGTCAGCGCACCCTGCGCTCCATACTGTTGCGGTGCATATGGGTTGTTAAATGTGGGGTATGGGTTGTACATAGTCACGACCTCCTGTATGCTTCTATTTTAACATACAATTAGCCCCTCCTCAATGAAAGGGAGGGGCAATTTTTGGTCGTATTTTACAGATGTCTAAATAATCTGATTTCGGCTTTATATACGATGTTCTTGATTTGTCTCACCGACATTCCCATTTCATCCGCCAGAGGCTCATAACAGATACCATCTATCAGCCTTCTATGAAGTATCTTTCTGTCGCGCTCCGAGTGTATGTACTCATTTATTAAGCGGTCTATTTCGGAATTAGTGATGTCGTCCAAGTTCATTCTTCGTCCTCAGCGCCATTGTAGATGTTTCCGTCTTCTCCGATGTAGTTCGCATTTCCGCCATCGTCCGAGTCCACGGTTACTTCCTCGCTGTAGTAGTCGTACTGGTTCCAGGCGTAAAGCCACATTGCGTTAGTAAGCGCTAACAATATGGCAAGTAGCACGATTATGATGTTTCTCCACCTGTCGTTTCTTTCGTCCTTAGCCTGCATGCGCTCAAATGCAATTCGGCTCATTACGATATTGTCGTTGTTATCCATGAAGATGTCCTCCTTACTTTTTCTTCTTGGTACCTTTCGAGCCACCTTTCTTGACTCGCTTTTTCTTCTTGACGGTGACTTTAGCCATGGTCTTTACCTCAGGTATTTCTTGGAGCAGTATCCTGTCTTGCCTTCCCATGTGGTCTTGACCCACTCAGTCACACCGCCGATGTTTTCTCCCTGGACCTCGCCCTCAGCAACGATGGTCTTGCCATTGCCTATACGCGCCAGTTTGTCGCTATGGGTGTTGGGTTCCTTCCTGAGCCTCAGCGGGTTGCCCGTGTTGGTGTGGACAGTATAGGTGGTGGGCGAGGATATGTCTCCTGTGCTCTCCTTGGGGTCTTCCTTGCTTTCTTCGTTGTAGCGAGGGTAACCGTACCCATATATCTTGCTAGACGTCTTCTTGTACGTGTGACGTTTGGTCATGTTGTCGGAGTTTCCCTCGACTGTCACGACACTGTCACCCTGCAGGTCGACTACCAGTCCAGTATGTTTGGGTTCATCGGTTCCGAAGAATATCTGCGCACCAATTCTGGGTTCCTTTCCAGTTCTGCCTGCTTTCTTGTAGTAGCCATACGACTCCTTACACCCAGCACCTGCCGATTTCCTGGGTTGGCACAGCACGTACTCCGCCTCTTCAGCACTGGACGAATTCACCAACACGCAGTAGTCGACAAGAATATCACACCACTGAGCGCCACCACCTTCCCAACTCTTCTTGCCATTATAGAAATCAGGGTAGTTCTTGTCGATGTACTCAGCATACTTGGTATGGTTTGTGCCAGTCTCTCTGTAACCGATTTCCGATACAGCAGTAGCCACTACATCTTTTGCATAACATGCCATTTATTCTATCTCCTTTCTGTACTCGCTGTCGGATATCTTGATTATAACACCAGCCAGTGTACCGATACCACCAAGAACGGCTGTAATTATCGCCGCAGGGTCTCCAGTCTGGACCGCCGCCATGATACCGAGAACGAATGTGCAAACAGGACCTGCTAAAAGCATGACCCATTTCATGACGTCGTATACCTTATTAGGTAACTTCATGCTCCTTTCCTCCTTTCATTAGTGCTTATTAGATTATCAACTTTCTGCTCAACTATAACAAGCCGCTCCTTCATGTCGTCGGAGTTCTGAGCGTATTTGTCTATCTTCGTGTCCACGCCTTTTATCTGCTCTGTCATGTTCCTCATTTTCTCGTCTACAACCTGGTCATGAGCCTTGTTTGATGATATTGTGGCTATGACAGAGGGAACCGCAACGCACACCCCTGAAATTAACGCCGCTATAATCGTTCCCCAAACTGCATCCATTCTTTCTTCTCCTTCATGTTTCCATCATGTTGTTTCAATTCCTATTTTGCCGAATTGCGTAAAAGGTATTGTAAATCAATTTTCATTCGTTCAAGTAATGATAGAATTCTAATCCTTATCCGTTGCTTTCGTGGCATTTCTGATAGTATCTCATTCCATACCTCGTTGAATGTCATTTGTTACCGCCTTTCTGTTTCAAAACCTCGAAAACATTTTGAAATAAGCCTTGAAAATTTTGAAAGTTATTTCAAGTTTTCCTATTTTGCCGAATTAGATAATGCCAGTTTCTTGTATCTTAATGCCCTTGACTTCAAAATATCGGTCAATCATTTTAACAAGTTCTTCGTCACGGATTTCAACCGCTTTGGTTTCAAAATAACCGTTACCCATATCGACATTTACATAAATATACATCTTGTTACC
>Ga0310697_10000752_pt1 | contig 41543 bp, 33 predicted proteins | sample 172DNAGHGlowgp2_FD_203883 | JGI IMG/M metagenome (GOLD analysis project Ga0310697, IMG submission 203883) | Sheep rumen microbial communities from Palmerston North, Manawatu-Wanganui, New Zealand - 1728 DNA GHGlow gp2 (v2) (version 2) | ecosystem: Host-associated > Mammals > Digestive system >...
CCCCACCCCACCCCCAAAACTAAAAACTAAAACTTAAAACTTAACCTAAATCTCACCTCCCCCAAGTTTTCAACCACAGCGTTTGATAACTTTTCGCGCCCGCCCACAGACCGATGCGGATTTTTGTGTAATTTTACACTCGGGTTGTTGTGCATGCACAACAACACAAACCATTTAACGTCAATAATATAAGCAATATATATGACCACAAAGAACACCCTTGAAAGCCTCACCGAAGGCATGCAGCACCTCTGTGCCGTGGCCAACCGCATCGTGGCCGCCGACGGCAAGGTGAGCCGCATCGAACGCGACCTGCTGATGGACGACCTACGCCGTCTCTACGACATCGCCCTCTGTCTCAACATCGTGGGCGATGAGCGGGGTGCCGAGAGCGGCGAACGCAGAGCGGAGAGCGTCGCTCCCTCTGCCGCGGCCGAAGAGAGGAAAGAGGAGACCGACGAGATGAGAGTGAAAAGCGAGGACATGCTCGCCTCCGCCGTGGCGGCCTCCATCTCAGCCCTCAAGCCCGAACCGCCGATCGTGGAGGTGAAGGCCGAGGCCGAAAAAGCGGTGGATGAAGCACATAGCGAGGAACCGGAAGCACCCGTCGAAGAGCCTGCGCAGCCCGCACAGCCCGTGCAGCCCTCCGAGCCGGAACCGCCGGCAGAGCCCGCCAGCATGGCGGAGTTCGAGACGGACGGCAGCCTTCTCTTCGAGGAAGTAATCCCCGAACCGGAACCGGAACCCACCCCGGAGCCGGAACCCGAACCCACCCCGGAACCCGAACCCGTGGCAGCCCCCGAGCCCACACCCGAACCCGAGCCCGTGGAAGAGCCCCGTCAGGCCTCGCTCCTGGACTACCTCAAGAGCCCCGCCGCCGCCACCCAGCCCGCCGTCCGCACACTGGCCGAGAGCCTCGCCGGCACCGAGAACGGCGACCGCAGAGTGGGCAACATCGTCGCCAACGCCCGCAAAGTGGACGACCTCCGCACCGTCATCAACATCAACGACAAGTTCAGCTTCATGTCCGAACTCTTCAAGAACAACATGCGGGCCTACAACGACTTCATCATGCACCTCAACAGCCTCACCTCCCGCGACGAAGCCCTCGCCTACGTCGCCGACACCGCCCGCCTCTACTCCTGGGACGAAGCCTCCGCCACCGTCCAGTCCTTCCGCAAAATATTCGACAAGAAGTTCTAATCCCACAGACCCTTAGACCTTTACATCACCATGGGCAAAGCAATCCTCTTCTCGGCACCTTCGGGCTGCGGCAAAACGACCATCATCCGTGAGCTGATGCAGTACTTCGACTGCTTCGGATTCAGCATCTCGGCCACCTCGCGCCAGCCGCGGGCCGGCGAAGTCGACGGGAAAGACTACTACTTCCTGTCGCACAACGAGTTCAAACGCCGCGTCGACCATGGCGACTTCCTCGAATGGGAGGAGGTCTACGCCGGCACCTGCTACGGCACCCTGAAGAGCGAGGTGGAGCGCCTCTGGGCCGAAGGCCGCGTGGCCGTCTTCGACGTCGACGTCAACGGCGGCCGCAACATCAAACGCCACTTCGGCGCCGACGCACTCTCCATATTCGTCATGCCGCCCAGCGTCGAAGTCCTGGAGCAGCGACTCCGCAGCCGCGGCACCGAGAGCGAGGAAGCCATCGCCAAACGCCTGGGCCGCAGCGCCGAAGAGCTCAAGCAGGCACCGCAGTTCGACGTCACCATCGTTAACGACGACCTGCCACGCGCCGTCGCCGAAACCCGCCGCGTCATAGAGGACTTCCTAAAAAATGATCCCAACTCACCACTTAACACTTAACACTTACCACTTACCACTTAACACTTAACACTTACCACTTAACACTCACCACCGCCCTTGAAGAAGCTGTTCGACATACTGAAACGTTACGACTACCTCCTGGTCTTCGTACTCCTGGTGAGCCTGTCTCTGCTGATGATGGCGCGCACCACCTACTACCAAAGCTCCCGCCTGGCCGTCTGGACCGCCAGCGTGGTCGGCAACTGGTACAGAGGCGTCGACGGCATTAGCGGCTACTTCGGCCTCAAAGCCGAAAACGACCGCCTCGCCGAGGAGAACGCCCGTCTGCGCGCACGCCTTGCCGAAAGCTACATCAGCTACAGCGACAGTGTCTTCTCCGTCCACGACACCGTCTTCCGACAGCGCTACACCTACACCGAAGCCCGCGTCATGAAGAACTCCTGGAACCAGCAGAACAACTACATCATGATCGGCAAGGGCACCGAACAGGGCATCCGTCCCGACATGGCCGTCATCTCGCCCGACGGCATTGTGGGCGTCGTCATGTCGGCCTCTCGCCACTTCGCCACCGTCATGCCCGTGCTCCACAGCGACAGCCGCAACAGCGTCAAAGTGCTGCGCACCGGCATCAGCGGCTCGCTGGTCTGGGACGGCAAGGACTACCGCTACGCTCAGGTCATCGACATCCCCACCACACACCAGTTCAACGAAGGCGACACCATCGTCACCTCAGGCCTCGCCGGCGACTTCCCGGAGGGCATCCCCGTGGGCTACGTCGAGAGCGCCGAGACCCTGAAAGGCAGCGGATTCTACAAGGTCCGCATACGCCTCGCTACCGACTTCAACAAGCTCGACCACGTATATGTCGTCGACAACCGCTTCAGCGAAGAGCAGGACAAACTGATGAAAGACATCGAGAAACAATGAACAAGAACGTTTGGAGGACTATTGGACGCTTCGCGCTGCTGATGAGCATACAGCTTTTGGTGCTCAACTACGTGTACCTCGGCGGCTACACCATGCCGATGCTCTATGTGCTTTTCATCCTCATGCTCCCCACCGGCATGCAGCGAATTCCGCTGCTGCTCATAGCCTTCGGCACAGGCCTCGTCGTGGACCTCTCCAACGGGGTGCTCGGCTTCCACGCCCTGGCGTGCACCGCCGTGGCCATGGCCCGCATCTGGTTCGCCGACCGCATCCTCACCCGCGGCGAGCCCGTCTCCATCGACCGCCCAGGCATCCGCTCCGTCACGCCGCAGTACTACATCGTCTACACCCTGCTCCTCTACGCCGTCTTCTACGTCGTCCTCTTCGCCGCCGAGCTCTTCGGCTCTCGCGGCCTGGGCGACATGCTCCTCGCCACCCTCTGCAGCACCCTGGCCTCCACCCTGCTCGTGGTGCTCTACCAACTGATATTCACCAAAAAAGAAGAAATATGACGACTCGGATATGCAGACTCTGGGCGGTAGCAGTCCTGCTGTGGCTCGCCTCTGCGGCTCCGGCCGCGGCCCAGACCGCCATCGGCCAGTGGCGCGACTGCCCCGACCTGACACGCATCCACAGCGTCGTCGCCGCCGGCGACCGCATCTACGGCGCCGGTCAGGCCGGCATCCTATGCTTCGACGTCGCCGACCGCACCCTCTCCACCCTCAGCCGCTCCTCAGGCCTCAGCGACGCCGGCATCTCCTTCCTGGCCTTCGACTCTGCCACACGCTGCCTCCTCGTGATATACAACAACTCCAACATCGACCTGCTGGCGGGCAGCCGCATATATAACCTCTCCGACATCAAACGCAGCGAGGCCTTCTCCTACAAGGAAATCTACGGCGTGGCCTTCGCCGACAGCGCCGCCTACCTCGCCACCGGCTTCGGCGTCGTGGTGGTGGACCTGCAGCGGCGCGAAATCCGCGAAACCTGGCTGCTCGGCGACGGGGGCAGCCCCTCGGCCGTCTACGCCCTCGCCTTCTCACCCGACAGCATCTACGCCGCCACCGCCGCCGGCATCAAGCGCCTCGCGCGCTCCGAGCCGTTCCCCTCCATCGCCGACCGCTGGGTCGCCGACACGCGCCTCGCCGGCACCGTCGTCGACCGACTCGCCTTCGACGGCCGTCGCCTGTGGGCCGCCGGCTACACCATCGACCCCGGCCTGCGCGACGTCTACGTCCTCGACTCCGCCGACACCCATCACCTACACAACGGCAGCCTCGCCTCACTCCGCTCCGCTGGCGGCTACACCACCGTCTGCCTGAACGACACCGTCTTCGTCTACGACACCGCCCTCTCCCTTCCCGACACCCTCGTCTCCTACACCTGGGGGCCCCTCAAAGCCAACGACGCCGTCGCCGCCGACGACGGGACAATCTGGACTGGCAACTCCTGGGACGGCATCACCGGGCTCCACCCCGACGGCACCGACGAGACCCACCGCCCCGACAGCCCCGCCGCGGCCGACAACATATACCGCCTCGTGCCCTTCGCCAACCGCATGATGCTCTGCCCAGGCGGCCACAACTCCACCTTCGGCGGCATCTTCATCCCCGCCGACCTCTGCACCACCACAGGCCGCCACTGGCAGTCGCTGAACCGCCAGAACGGCATGCTCGACAACAAGTACGACGTCGTGGACGCCGCCGTCAACCCCCGCGACACCAACGAGACTGTCGTGGCCCTGTGGGGCACCGGCATTGCCGTCGTGCGCGACAACAAGGTGGTGCACTTCTACACCGACACCAACACCGGCGGAGCACTGCAGCGCTACAGCGTAGGCTCCTACAACACCCTGCGCACGGGCACCGTGGCTTTCGACCGCAAAGGCAACCTGTGGACCACCGTGTCCCACTCCAGCCATGCCTTGGCAGTGCGGCGCACCGACGGCCGGTGGGAGAGCTTCTCCACCACCGCTTTCGCACCACTGCTGCAGATAGACAAGATGGTGTGTGACAGCGTGCGAGGATACATCTGGATGGCCGGCTCCGACAACGCCATCTACGTCCACGACGGCGAGAGCCGCCTGGCCCGCGTGAACCCCAACAACGGCAGCAAGATGCAGACCGAGAGCGTTAACGCCATGGCGCAGGACCAGAACGGGAACATCTGGATAGGAACCAACAAGGGCATCAAGGTGATCTACGACGGCTATAACGCTTTCCGCAATGGCGGCAACGGCGAGACGGCCCCGGTAACCTGCAGCAACATCACCATCAGCAACGGCGACTTCGCCGAGTACCTCATGGCCTACGAGAACATCACGGCCATCGCCGTCGACGGCGCCAACCGCAAGTGGGTGGGCACCGCGGCCGGAGGCCTCTACCTCCTCTCGGCCAACGGCCTGGACCAGCTGCAACACTTCACCACGACCAACAGCCCCCTCTTCTCGGACAAGGTGCTGGCCATCGGCATCCACTCGCGCAACGGCGACGTCTACGTGGGCACGGACCGCGGCCTGCAGGTCTACCGCTCCACAGCCACCTATGCCGAGGCGGCGCCGCGCGAAGAGGTCTACGCCTACCCCAACCCCGTCCGGCCGGGCTACGAAGGTCCGATAGCCATCAAAGGCTTCACGCGCAACGCCCTCGTACACATCACCGACGCCGCGGGCCACACCGTATACAGCACCCAAGCCTACGGCGGACAGGCCATCTGGGACGGCCGCACCACGAGCGGCGAGCAAGTGGCCTCGGGCGTCTACTACGTCTTCGCCTCCGACGCCGAAGGCGGCAACCGCAGCGTCACCAAAATCCTCATTGTACGTTAGGCCATGCTTCTCTCCACCCCAGGCCTCGTACTCCACACCACCCCCTACGGCGAGTCATCGGTTGTCGCGAAGGTATTCACCCGGCAGCTCGGCGTGCGCTCATACATCATAAAAGGGGTGCGCAACGGGCGGAGCCGCGTAAAGCAGAACCTGATGCAGCCGCTGTGCAGCGTGGACATGGTGGTCTACTGCAACCCGAAGAACGACCTGAACCACGTGCGGGAGCTGACGCCGCGCCATCCGGACTACGAGTCGCGGCCCGTGGGCAACGCGCTGCGCTTCTTCATGACCGAGGTGCTGTACAAGGCCATCCGCGAGGAGGAGCCCATGCCCGAGCTGTGGGACTACGTGGAGGAGACCTGCCAGGGGCTGACGGCCGAGCGCGAGGCCCCGACGGGCAACCTGCCGCCGGTGTTCATGCTGGAGGTGGCGCGCCACCTCGGCATCGAGCCGCTGGACAACCACACGGAGCGCGAGCCGCTGTTCGACCTGCAGGCTGGGCGCTTCGTCGCCACGGCCAACGAGACCACCCTGCCGCCGGCCCTCTCGGCCATGCTGCACGACTACCTCGGCAGCCCGTCGCCGGAGAGCCTCTCCTACCCCCTCGCGGCACGGCGCGCCCTGATAGACGCCTTGATAGCCTACTTCCAGCTGCACCTCAGCGGCTTCCGCAACTTCCGCAGCCACGAGATACTCCACACCATAATGCGATAGAAACAAAAACAACATACATCATGAAAAAGACACTTCTACTATTGGTACTTGCGCTGACGGCCACCGTGGGCACAGCGCAGCAGGTCTACTGGGTCTTCCTGGCCGACAAGGCGGGGACCGCATTCAACCCCTACGAGTACTTCGACGCCAAAGCCATCGAGCGCTATGCGCAGTGCGGAGCCGACCTCTACGACGAGAGCAACTACCCGCTGCAGCAGCGCTACGTGGACGGCGTGGAGGCCATAGCCACCGAGGAGGTGGGCACGAGCCGGTGGCTGAACGCCGTGGCCGTGAGCGCCACCCCGGCCCAGGCAGCAGCCATCGAAGAGTTGCCGTACGTGGTGCGGGTGCAGGCCCTCGAGGGCGCCCGGATGCAGCTGGCCACGGCCACTGCCAAGGCCGAGACAGGCCTCTTCGACAAGGCCACCGTGGACGGCCCGCTGGAGGCCCAGCTGGTGCGCATGGGCGGAGCGGCCTTCCGCGAGAAAGGCATCGACGGACGGGGCGTGAGGATTGCCGTCCTGGACGGCGGCTTCCCGAAGGTGAACACCCACGAAGCCTTCAAACACCTCCGCGACAACAAGCAAATCGTCAAGACGTGGAACTTCCCCAACAAGAAGGAGAACGTGTACGGCTGGAACTCGCACGGCACCATGACCCTCTCGTGCATCGGCGGCCGCATGGGCGACAAAGACCTGGGGCTGGCCACGGGAGCGGAGTATCTGCTGGCGCGGACCGAGGTGGAGGCAGAACCCTTCAAAGAAGAGGTGTGGTGGCAGATGGGCATGGAGTGGGCAGACCGCAACGGGGCCAACATCATCTCGTCGAGCCTCGGCTACGGGAAGCAGCGCTACTACACGCGCGACATGGACGGCACATCGTATGTGGCGCGGGCCGCGAACATGGCGGCGCGCAAGGGCATCCTCGTGTGCAACAGCGCCGGCAACGAAGGCGACGAGAGCGAGTGGAAGACCATCATCACGCCGGCCGACGCGGACAGCGTGCTCTGCGTGGGCGGCATAGAGAACAGCCTGACGGAGTACAACCACATTAGCTTCAGCAGCTACGGTCCGTCGGCCGACGGGCGCCAGAAGCCGAACGTGTGCGCCTTCGGCTATGCGCGCACCGCCAACGTGTCGTCCAACGACGCGTACCACTACGTGCACGGCACCTCCTTCTCGTGCCCCCTGGTGGCGGGCTTCGCGGCCTGCGCCTGGCAGGCGACGCCCGGCAAGACGGCCATGGAGCTGATGGAGCTGCTGGAGCGGAGCAGCGACCTGTACCCCTACTGCGACTACGCCTACGGCTACGGAGTGCCGCAGGCCGGCTACTTCACTGGCGAGCGGAAGGCGGCGGAGCCCACCTTCCGCCTGGCGGAGGAGGAGGGGCAGATACGCCTGGTCCCCGCCACGCAGCTCAGCTCGGAGCCCATCTTCTACAAAGAGGTGCGGCCTGACGGGTCGATAGTGCGGTTCGGGAAGAAGACCCTGATATTCATGGACAGCCTGACGAACCTGCTGTTCACGGTGGCCGAGGGCAACACGCTGGTGGTGCACGCCGCGGGCTACACGACCCAGATACAAGGCCACGAGGCGAAGAGCCGCGCCTGGGGGACGGTGGACACGAAGCCCGGCGCCATCTTTGCCGGGACGATGAGCACCGAATACCGCGACGAGACGATGAACACCCCGTCGAAGTGGGGCACCGACGCCACGTGGAGGAAAGACATCTACTTCGCGTTCGGCCTGCCGCTGAAGACGGCGGGCGGGGAGCTGGCGTCGGACGTGTGGTCGCCGGCCACGCGCCTGGGCGCGCGCATCATGCGTGGCCTCTGCAAGGTGTACAGTCTGGGCATCGGGGTGGAATACGGCAACACGCGCTACAACTACATGGACCAGCCCTACAACACGACAGAGACGACGCTCGGCGCCGACAGCGTGGCCGGGACGTACGACAAGATACTGCGCCGCTACGTCAACCAGGGCGAGCTGACGCTCGAGCTCTTCCAGAGAATACGCCTCTCGAGCGTGGCGCTGCTCACGGGGAAGGGCTTCAACTGGGACCTCGGCGTGTACGGCAGCTACGGGTGGAACCGCTACAAGCTGCGCGGCAAGGCGACGGCCATGCCCGCCAGCAGCCAGAACACGGTGTACTACAACCCGAGCCCGATAGACGCCTACCGCTGGAACTGGGGAGTGGCGACACGGCTGACCTACGACAACATAGGCCTCTACGCACGCTATCGGCTGAACGGCATCGGCAAGGAGACGCCGGCCGACAAGGTGCTGATGCCTCGCCTCGAGATAGGCGCCCAGATTGCATTCTGAGGAGAAGGGCGAAAGCCGTAATGTTAAAATATTTGCACCATTCGGAAAAATGTGTAACTTTGCACAGATAGCCGAATGGTGCTTTTCTATACATGAAGACTAATACTCAGCACTATACAAAACACCAGGCACCATTGCGCGGCAGGACACCCTCCCCAGTAGGAAGAAGACAACACAAAACTGTATAACGATGAAGAGAATGTTACCTTTGTTGCTTGCGGTGAGCATGCTACTACCCCTGCAAGGCCAAATCAACGTGTTTCCACATGAGTGGTCGTTCAGTACGGGCTTCAACGGATGGAGCATGTACGACCGCGACGGCGAGAGCGGTGACAACTGGGTCGTCAGCGGGGACCACCTGTACACCCGGTGCTCGTACAACGACCCGCAGACCGGGGCGTACGTGAGCCACACGCCTGACGAGTGGCTTGTGAGCCCGCTGGTGCAGTTGGGCAACGGGGAGTTCCTCTTCGAGTTCACGGCGGCCACCATCAACGCGCACCTGCAGATATACGTGTCGTACGACAACGACCCGAACAACATCGTCTACGACAGCCCGCTGCAGGACGTGGTGCTGAACAGCAACAACAGGATCAAATACAGCTACTCGCTTGCGAACTACGCCGGCGAGGAGGTGTACATAGCCATCCGCTACCAGGCGGACTACGGGAGCTTCAGCTTCGTGGAGCTCTACGACGCGCGGGTGAGGGAATTCGGGGTGCCGATGCCGAAGCTGCCGGCCGACACCATCGTGACGACAGGCGAGACGATAGTGTTCCGCTGCAGCATGCTGGAAGGCAACGACCCGTCGATGACGTACAGCTGGAGCTCGACCATGCAGGCCGCGGGCGACGCGACAATCACGCAGAGCACCGAGGTGCTGCACATATCGTACACCTATCCCGGGACGGACACCATCGTGGTGACCGCGCAGAACAACACCGGCCTGGCGAGGGACACGATGACGGTGAGAGCCTACGACTTCGCGCCGGCGACGCTGCCCTACACCACGAGCTTCGACGACATACTGGACAACGACCACTGGATCACCTTCAACGGCGAGAACGGGTGGTATGCGGGGACCGGCGCGTCGGAAGATGGCGACATGGCGCTCTACATCTCGGACGACGACGGGGTGAGCAACGGGTACGACAAAGAGACGCAGAGCATCTCGTATGCCGTGAGGGCGATAGAGATCACTGACGACGGGAACTACACCTACTCGTACCGCTGGCGCTGCCACGGGCAGACCAACTTCGGCACGCCGATAGACTACGTGCGGCTCTACCTCGCGAAGGACCTAAAGAACCTGCACGCCGACCAGAACGTGGCGCTCGGCGCCTGGCAGCCGCTGAGCCTCAACTACCTGTACGGGCAGAGCGAGTGGCAGGAAGAGGTGGGCGAGCTGCAGGGGCTGACGGCGGGGACGTACTTCATCGTGATGCGGTGGATCAACTACGGCACGGACCAGTTCGGCGAAGCGAGCGACCCGGCGGCGGCCATCGACGACCTGCAGTTCACGACGCTCACCTGCCACCGTCCGACCAACCTGGCGGTGACGGCCACGACGGACAGCTCGATCACCATAGCGTGGAGCGCCGGCGGAGGCGAGACGGAGTGGGCGTACAGCCTCAACGGGGGCGAGTATACCGAGGTGCTGCACTCGCCGCACGAAATCACGGGACTGGAGGCTGGTACGCAATACGGCATCAACCTGCGGTCGGTGTGCGCGGACGGCTCGCACAGCCTGGACGTGCACACGGTGGGCGTCACGGACTGCCGCCCGGTGTCGGAGCTGCCGTGGACGGAAGACTTCTCGACGTTCGGCATACTGGTGACGGACCCCTGCTGGGGACGAGGCACAAACAGCATCATCAACGGATACCCCAACATCAAGACCCTCGACGGCAACAAGGCCGTGGACATGTACGGCAGCCTCTCGACGGAGGGGAGCGAGTGGACGTACCTCACGCTGCCGCGCTTCGAGGTGCCGGTGGACAGCCTCGAGCTGACCTTCGACATGCGGAGGGTGCAGGGTGGATACGACGCGAAGATAACGGTGGGCGTGATAGCTGAAGGGACGCCGTTCTGCATGACGTGCTTCGACTCGGTGGCGAGCTTCAGGGCCGTGAACACCACGTGGACGACGTTCTCGGTGGACTTCTCGGCATACACCGGACAGGGCAACCGCATCGTCCTGGTCACGGACACAAACCTCACGGGGCCGTACTTCAACGAGGTGTACATCGACAACCTGCACGTCTACCACTACAGCGCGTGCCGCCCTGTGGCAGGGCTTGGGGTGGAAAGCCTCAACGCGCACGGGGTGAACATAGAGTGGGACGACGTGGAGGGGGCGACGTACAGCGTGGCCTACCGCGCCGCGGGGACGGATGAAGACTGGATAGAAGGCGACGCCGACATGAGCCCGTTCGGCATTTCAGGCCTGGAGGAGGGGGTGCTCTACGAGGTGGAGGTCAGGACCATCTGCGGCACGGGCGACACGAGCCGCGCCGCCCTGCTGAGCTTCCGGACGCCCTGCGTGGTCGACGAGCTGCCCTACACGGAGGACTTCGAGACGGCGAGCCGCGACTGCTGGACGGTGGTGGGGACGACACAGTACGCCTCGGTGAGGTGGAACCTCACGACCGCTCCGGAAGGGAGCGCGAAGGTGCACAGCGGGACGCACTCGATGTACAGCTCCGCGGCGGAGAACTACTACGGAGCGTTCGACGAGTGGCTGATCTCGCCGGCCTACGAGCTGCCGACCAACCTCGACCCGGGGGCCACCTTCTCGTGGTACAGCTTCAACCGCGAACGCAACTACTCGGCGGACGGCTACACCGTGCTCGCGACGATAGGCGACGCCCTGGACACCGCCTCCTATACGGACACCCTCGCCCAGGTGGGCACCGATGCGGAGTGGACCCTGCACGTCGTGAACATAGGCGCCTATGCCGGCGAGACGCTCCACATAGCGTTCCGCCACAACGCGACGGCGACATACAACGGCATATACATCGACGACGTCGAGCTCAACGTCAGCCAGCGGCCTGTGGTCAGCCTCAGCGGCGAGGCCGAGGTGGCGGTGGGGAGCGAAGACACAATCAGCGTCAGCCTGATAGGCGGCGCGGCGGAGGGTGTGGAATACAGCTGGCGGTCGGCGAGAGAAGAGCGGGGCGAGGCCTACGTCACGCCGACGAGCGACCCGACAAGGCTGATAATCACATACCTGAGCGAAGGGTACGACACCGTCTGCGTGGTGGCGGACAACGCCCACGGGGCGGACAGCGCCTGCTTCACCGTGCACGCCTACCGTCCCCTCACCTGCCCGGCCCCGATGGGACTGGAGATGACGTCGGCCGACGGCACGACCATGCACCTCGTGTGGAGCGCCGGCGGCGCGGAGACCGAGTGGGAGGTGACCATAGGCGGGCAGCAGCCCGTGGTGGTCACCGACAACCACTACACCGCCATCGGGCTGACGCCGCTGACGCAATACGCGGTGAGCGTGAGGGCCATCTGCGGCGCGGATGACAGCAGCACGGCGGTGAGCGGCCTGTACAACAGCGGCTGCGCGGCCGTCAGCGACCTGCCGTGGTGCGAGGACTTCGACGCCTACGAACCGGGTCCGGCGGCGGCCAACGTGGACTGCTGGAGCCAGCTGGGCGGCGGACGCCTGACCGTGTCGGCCACGCAGCCCCTGAGCGCGAACAGCGGCGACCGCAACCTGCGCCTTGTGCGCACCTCGCAGCGCGACACGACGCCGATGCTCGTAGTGATGCCGGCCTTTGCGATGCCGCTGCGCAGCCTGCAGCTCACGCTCCACACGCGAGTGGACGGAGCCACCGCCGGGCGGCTGGAGGTGGGCTACACCTCGCCGGAGGCGGACCTCACGAACTTCGTGCCCCTGCTGACCCTGGACGCCGCGGACTCGGCGCAGTGGTACGCCGGAGGGCAGTACAGCTGGCGCAAGGACTCGCTGACGCTCGAGACCGTCCCCGTCGGCTCGCGGCTCGCGCTGAGGCAGTTGTGCGCGGGGACGATTAACAAAGTGTGGTTTGTGGACTCCGTGTGCCTGAGCACGCCGGACAGCGTGGACCCGTACGCCTGTGCGGAGCCTACTGGACTCACGGCCAGCCGGATAGCCAGCGGCTACTACCGCGTGGCGTGGACGCCGGGGAGCTACGAGACGCGCTGGGAGCTTGAGACCGTCAGGCTGAGCCCCGACTACGACTCGGCGGTCAGCGTGAGCGCCAATGCCGCCATCAGCATTGGCGGCATCACGGACGGAGCCACCTACCGCCTGCGGGTGCGCGCCTTGTGCACCGACGAACTGCAGAGCGAGTGGAGCGCGCCGTACACCTTCACCGCGACGGCGCCGGAGCCGGGCGAGGAGCCGGGCGACAGCGTCGCGATAAGCCGTGTGACCCCCCATGCGCAGTCGCTGCACCTCCAGCCCAACCCCACGGCCGACAGGCTGAGCGTCACGTGGACTGCCGGCGAGGGTGCGGCACAGGGCGTAATCATCACGATGGTCGACATCTGCGGCCGCCCCTGCGGCAGATGGGTACCAAGCGGGAACACGCTCACGATAGACGTCAGGAGCCTGCCCGCCGGCACCTACTTCCTGCGCCTTGCAACGCCCGCGGGCACCTCGACGGCGAAGGTGCTCGTCAGATAGCCATTCGTCACCGGACAGACGCTTCACCTGGTGGGGCGGCACTCGTGGGCTACACCCCGGAGCGCCGCCCTTTTTTCAGGTGAAAAAAGAGGGGTGAGGGGGTAGAGAGGGGATAGAGAGGGAGGGTGGTTGAGGCACCCCGGCGGAGGGCAAAAACAGGGGCGGGTTGCGCGGTGGACCATCTTAAATAAAGTTAATCTTGCACCCCATCCGTAGCATTCCGCCCCTTCCTTTCGTCTTACATATAACATGCACCACGAGAACTGCGCAGCACGGCCATCCGCCAGCCGGACGGCACCGCCCAAAGCCTCGGCTACCGACTGATGGCTCAGCGACATAGACGCGGGAAAATGTTAAAAAAGATTTTATGTGATGCTCATTGCGGAAAAAGGCTTATATTTGCAAAGTTAATCCCTACCGGAACCTTGGCTCAACGACACTGACACTCAACACTCTACTCACCAAGCAGACACTACGGCGCCCCTCGCTCGGCCACCGCGCCGACAACCCTCGAGACACTCGAGACAATAGAACAAACAACAATAAATCAACAACAAAACAAAGACAAACGATGAAAAAAATTACGCTGGCACTGCTCGCCCTGATGCTGGGAACGGCAATCGGGCAGGCCCAAGTGTCGACATTCCCGGTGGAATGGGTCTTCCAAGAGAACAACTGTGGATGGACCGTAGTCGACAACGACGGAGAAGAGGCGGACAACTGGAATCTCTACTATGACGAGACGAACAGTCTGTACTGCTTCTACACCCGCTGCTCGTTCAACCAGATGGGTGCCCCGGCACTGCACTACGCCGCCGACGAGTGGCTGATAAGCCCCGCCATCGACGTGACAAGCGACGGACTGGTGTTTGAGTACGAGATGAGGAACTACCAGTCGCACTACCAGATTTATATATCGTATGACAACACGGTGACCGACATGCTCTATGACCAGCCGGTGGTGGACTCCACGGTGTCGAACAACTCCGTGACCAGGAAGCGCTCGATTTCGCTGGCCAACTATGTGGGCAACACGGTTTATATCGGAGTGCGATTCCTCTCGACCCTGACGGACTACAGCTGGATCAAGTTCGTGAAGGCCGGCATCCGCGAGGTGAACCTGCCGCAGGTGAACCTGCCGAAAGACACTATCATAGACATCAGTGACACGATGCGCATCAAAGCCTGGCTCAGCGAAGGTTCGCTCAACCAGCTGGGTTACACGTGGCGCTCGTATGTGCACTCCGCCGAGGGTGAGGTCATGACCAGCGACTTCGACTCGGCATCGTTTGTATATCCTTTCCCCTGCACGGACACCATAATCGTCACGGCCACGAATAGCTACGGTGTGTCGCACGACACGATGGTGGTGAGAGCCTACGACTTCCAGAGAGCCACGCCTCCCTACCAGTGCAACTTCGACTACAGCGGCAACAACGGATGGGTGCTCTTCAACGGTAGCAACGCATGGACCGTCGGCAGCTACGAAGGCTACGAGCGCTCCAACCTGCTCTACATCACCGAGGACGAGGGCGCCAGCAACAGCTACTCGACCGACGCCTCCGTATCATATGCTGTACGCGCCTTCTACATAGCCGAGGCCGGTGAATATCAGGCCGACTACCTCTGGCGCTGCATGGGCCGTGGCGAATATATCGACTACCTCAACCTCTACATTACCAAAGACCTCAACAACCTCTACGCCAATCGCTCAGCCTACACATCCTCATGGCAGAACCTCACACCCGGCGTTCTGAACCTCTCCGGAAGCGCGGAATGGCAGCGCAACAGCGCCGTGGTGACGCTGGATTCCGGCGTCGTATACGTGATAGTCATGTGGCGCAACCTGGGCTGGTCGCCTGTGTACGGCGAAGCTGTGAACCCGCCGGCCGCCATCGATGACTTCAGCCTGCGCCGCATGACCTGCAGCGTACCCGAGAACTTGCACATCACCGACGCCACGCCGAGCTCTGTAACGATAGCGTGGACAGCCATGAGCAACGAGACTGAATGGGCCTACAGCCTTGACGGGCTGAACTACACCGTCATGGACCACAACCCATTCACAATAGACGGTACCGAGCCCGGCACGCCATACACCATCACGGTGCGCGCCATCTGCTCGGCCGGCGACACCAGCAGCATGACCAGCGTGTCCATTCTCACCCCCTGCGCCACGATTGACGAGTTGCCGTGGGGCGAGGACTTCAGCACATTCACCCCGTCCGCCGACGTCTTCGACCCCTGCTGGCGCCGCGGCCGTTCGAAGCAGGAAATCGAGAGGCCACAGGTGGTTTCTGTAGATGGAGACAACGCTTTCTATATGGAGTGTATCAACCAGGTGGGCTGGGTGGAGAACGCCTACAGCTATGTTGTGCTGCCGCCTTTCGCCGACCCGATAGGCAATCTGAACATTAATTTCGAGATGCGCCGCACGGCTGTGAACGCGGCTAAGGTGGTAGTGGGTATCATAGACTCGCTGGACTACAGAGAGGGTATGAACATTGACACGGTTGGGGCTTTCGAGGCTACGTCGACGACGTGGCAGAGCTTCAGCGCCAGCTTTGCTGGCCACAGTGCCAACAACGCACACATCATCATCATCACCGACCTGAACCTGAACAACCAGCAGCAGAGCAAGCTGTATATAGACAACATAGAGGTCTACGACGCGAGTTCGTGCCTGAAGCCGAACCACCTGTCCATAGACTCGGTGAGCGAAACTGAGGCCATCATTTCATGGCAGCACCCCAACGCCGCCGTCGACCAGTTCGAGGTGAGCTACCGCCCGGCCAATACAGACATCGAATGGAACGTGGAGACGGTGTATGAGCGTCATGCCACGCTGAGTTTCCTGGACGAGGGCGTGCTGTACGAGGTATCGGTACGCGCCGTGTGTGCTCCCGGTGAGTTCAGCAACCCCACGACGAGCGTCTTCCGCACCCTCTGCCAGACTGACGACATCGCCTACAGCGAGGACTTCGAGGGCGAAAGCATAGAATGCTGGAATGTATTAGTCACCAACCTTTACCAGAACGTAGCATGGCACCGCAGCAACACACAGGCCTACAGCGGAGAATACTCAATGTCGTCGGCCTCGATTTACTCATTCTTTGCGCCGATAGACGAGTGGCTCGTCTCGCCAGCCATCAACGTACCGTCCGACGCCGACGTCAACCTCTCGTTTACATGGTATAGCTTGAACCCCACGAGGAGCAACCATGAGGAACCCTACCTCGTACTCGCGAATACTGACGCATATAACGACAAGGCTTCCTACACCGACACGCTGGCCTACGTTGTGGGCGACGAAACATGGACGAAACACACAGTCCGCATTAGCCAATACGCAGGACAGAAGATTCACATCGCATTCGTGCACAACGTGGCGAGCAACGTGGGCGACAACGCCATATATATAGATAGCGTAGCCATAATGGTTGACCAAATACCTGTGGTGGCCATCAACGGACCGACCGCTGCCAACGTAGGCTTTGCAACACAGTTTACCGCAACACGCATCGGCGGCTCCACAGAGGAGCTACAATACGACTGGTACTCCCAGATGCTCGAGAACGGCCAGGCAACGGCGGCTTCGGAAGACGAAGAGAACACGCTCACCCTCACCTACCTCGAAGAGGGTATCGACACCATCGTCGCCACCATTAACAACTTATACGGTACCGCCTACGACACCTTGATTGTCAACGTCCGCGACATCCACGCCATCACCCTTCCCTATAGCACTGGTTTCGAGGCCGACGACGACAATGAAAACTGGATCGTAGCCAATAGTTCCAACACTGGCTGGGTCATCGACGACGGAGTCTCCAATGGCGGCAGCCAAGCTATGTACATCAGCTCCAACAATGGAGACAATAACGAATACGCATTGGGAGCCCACTATGTCTACGCCTACCGCGGCGTAGAGTTTCCGGATGACGGCGAGTACACCATCAGCTTCGACTGGCGTGCCAACGGTCTGAACACCGCCAACTACGGACTGCCCCACGGTGCCATGAGAGTGTACCTCATGCCGGCCAACACCATCTTCACCAATGGTGTGGACCTGAACAACAACGACGCCGTGATAAGGCTGTCCTATAACGAAGCCTCCAACTTCTACGGCAACAGCGACTGGCAGAACTATGTCGCCAACATCGAGGTCGAGAAAGGCCTCTACATCCTCGTCTTCCAGTGGTACAACGTCGCGGGCGGCGCATGCTACAACCCTGCCGCCGCAATCGACAACCTCGCCATCGAGAGTCTGACTTGCTACTCCCCGATCGAACTGAAAGTGTCAGCCGTGACCGGCACCGAAGCCACCATCGAATGGACTGCCGGAGGCGAGGAAATCGAGTGGGAAGTGACCGTCGGCGACGCTGCTCCCGAGGTGTCCTACGAGACCTCCTACACAGCCACTGGCCTCACCCCGCGCACCCCCTACACTGTCACCGTACGCTCCATCTGCGGCGAAGGCGACACCAGCCACCCCATAACCCTGTCCTTCTACACCGACTGCAGCGCCATTGAAGAGCTCCCGTGGAGCGAAGACTTCAGCTCCTTCGCACCTACCTCGAGCGGCATCGACATCGAATGCTGGCAGCACCTCGGCGGCGGCCGCATGACCACCACCCGCCAGTACGCCAACGGCAGCGACCCCAACGACTGCAGCCTCCGTCCCATCCACGCCAGCAACCGCGACACCCTGCCTAACGGCGTCGCTCTGCCCTACTTCTACATCCCCACCCGCTACCTGGAGATGACCGTCTACCTCATGGCCGAAGGCGCCAGCGCCGGCGACATCGAGTTCGGCTACCTGACCTACACCAACGACATCGCCTCGTTCGAGACGGCCCGCGTCATCACCCCCGCCGAAGCTCCGGTGGGCTCCTTCACACGCTTCACCATCACCTTCCCCGAAGCCGAAGCCAACGAGCGCATCGTCATCCGCAAGCGCTACAGCAGCCTCTCCGAATACTGGTATATCGACGACATCACCATCGACACCATCGCCGGTAGCGAGCCGTTCAACTGCTACGTGCCCACCGACCTGCGCTCGTCCCGCGTCTCCAACCGCATCTACCGCGTAGAGTGGAACGCCGGCCGTAACGAGACCAAGTGGATGCTGATGCGCGAACACAACGGCGACACCATCCTCAACACCATCAACGACACTCCCATCCGCGTCTACAACGACATCGACGAGGGCGAGACCTACAACTTCCGCGTGAAAGCCATCTGCAACAGCCTGGCCGAAAGCGAATGGAGCGACGTCTACAGCCTCACCGTGACACCCGACACCACCCACGATGGCATCTCCGGCGTCGAGGCTGCCCAATTCTCCATGCAGCCCAACCCTGCCACCAGCAGCGTCACCGTCGACCTCACCGACCTCGGCCGTGGCATCGACGTCGTAATCGTGGACCTCAACGGCCGCATCGTGGAACGCAACACCAACGCCAGCGGCAAGTGGACCGTGGACCTCGGCAGCTATGCCCGCGGAACCTACTTTGTCCGTGTCACCACGGCCGAAGGCACCTCGGTACGCAAACTCATAGTCCAGTAGTCGCCACTTCTCGCTCGCACGATAGTGCGACACCACCGCGCGAGGCCACAGGGTACACCAAGTCCCTGCGGCCTCGCCTATTTACACCCCTCCGCCACAACCTCTGCCAGCCGGATGAAAAAAGTTCGCCGATACCGATATTTTTGCGTAACTTTGCACTCGGTTAGATATGCCCTCCCGATGCGATTCAGACATCACATAGCTCTGACAATGTGCCTCCTGGCTGCCGCCGTGGGCTTCTCCCAGAAGGGAAGCGGACGGCTGACCGTCTCCTTCGGCGACCCCTGGGACGGACGTTTCGATTCCGTGGATGTTTTCCTCACCCCCTCTACCCCCTCTCTACCCCTACTCTACCCCCTCTCTACCCCCTCTCTACCCCCCCTCTACCCCCTCTCTACCCCCTCCCTGCCCTCCGCATGCCGTCTGTTCACCCTGCCGCGCGGTAGCCGGGCCACCCTGAAAGAGTGGCACGCCTCGGCCACAGACACCATCTCCATCGCCCCCTACAGCCTCGCCCCCGCCCCGGGCCCCACCTGGAAAGACCGGCCCTCCTCTCCCCCTCTCCCCGACCCGAAGGCCTACGCCGTCGACCGCTTCCTGTCCGCCGTCGACCATTCCGTGGCACTCCAGCACCTCGGCACCATGGGCGACAAAGAGCTCTACCGCCTGACGGCCTCCCCCTTCGAATACAACCCCAAGCGCCAAATCCTGCTCTACCGCCACAATCTCGAGGCCACCATCGAATACTCCATCGCCGACACCCCCTGCTCCTCACTCCCTGAGCCCCAGGGCCTTCTCATCGTGTCGCGTCCCGAATTCCGCGCCGCACTCCAACCTTTCGTGCAGTGGAAGCGCCAGGAGGGCTACCTCGTGTCCGAACTCTACTCCGACAGCCGCCAGCGCGACACCGTCAAAGAGGCTATGCGCCCCTGGTTCGACTCCGGCGACCCCACACGCCGCCCGCCGCGCTACGTGCTCCTGGTCGGCGACGCCGAACAGCTCCAGTCCTTCGTGGGATACTCGCGTCCCGAAGGCATCAGCCCACACCCCACCGACCTCTACTACGGCGACTTCACCGGCGACTACCTGCCCGAGGCCATCGTCGGACGCTGGACCGTGAGCGACACCGCCGAACTGCGCGCCGTCGTCCTCAAAACCCTGCGCTACGAGCAAGGCATCGGCCTCGACGCCGACGCGCTCTCTCGCACCCTCCTCGTGGCCGGCAACGAGAGCACCATCCCCGCACCCACCACCACCAACGGCCAGGTCTACTACGTCTCCCACACCGTCGCCGCCACCCGCCTCTCCCTCGACACCGTCTGTTTCTACAACCCCGCCTCCGCCGACGCTCGCGACCTGATTGTGAGCCACATCGGCGACGGCGCCGCCTTCCTGAACTACACCGCCCACTGCACCTCCGCCGGCTGGACCTCCCCCTCCGTGTCGTTCGCCACCCTCGACACCGTCCCCGAGCGTCAGCCCATGTTCTACATCAACAACTGCTGCCGCAGCAACGACTTCAGCGGCACCTGCTTCGGCGAGGAGCTGCTCCGCAAACCTCTGGGCGGTGCCATCGCCGCCATCGGCGCCACCAACTCGACCCTCTGGAACGAGGACTACTACTGGTCCGTCGGCCCCAAATACCCCTTCTCCCTGACGCCTCAATACGACAGTCTGCGCCCCGGCGCCTTCGACCGCTGGCTGCGCGACGGCGCTTGCTCCACCGCCGGCGAAATCCTCGTCGCCGGCAACCTCGCCGTGTCCGCCTTCGGCTCGCCCTACGACCGCTTCTACTGGGAAATCTACTGCCTCCTCGGCGACCCAACCCTCAGGCCGCGCACCGCTCCGCCTGCAAACGCCGCCCTCAGTGTGCCCACACCACCCAACGGGGCCACCGAACTGCTCGTTCACGGCACCCCCGGCGCCACCGTGACCGCCGTCCAGGACAGCGTCCTCCTCGCCGTCGCAACCGTCGGCGCCAACGGCAGCGCCACCCTCCGACTCCTCCGCGCACTCGACACCACACCCCTGCTCGTCACCGCCTCGGGCACCGACCTGGTCGCACGCACCGTCGTCGTCGCCCCCACCGCCGGTCTGGCACGCGGCATCGCCCTGCGCCACGTCGCACCGACCGACAGCTCCGTGACGTGCACCGTCGAGAACATCGGCCTCTCCACCGTCGACTCCGTCGTCGTCCGCCTCTCCCAGAGCCCCGCCGACCTGGCCCAGGGCGCCACCCTGGCCACCGCCTCGCTATCCGTCGACTCGCTGCGGCCCGGCCAGTCCCTCTCCCTCTCGCTCCCGCTCGCCGTCGTCGCCGTCGGACGTCTCCCGTTCTGGGCTGCATCCCTCTCCGCCGTCGCGGCCGACAGCACCCTCTGCTCCGTCCCCGTCTCCCACAGCCTCTCCGTTCCCTACCCCTCCGCCGACTTCGACCTCCTCGCCGCCGACACCCTCCCCGTCCGCTCCCTCGCCGCCGACAGCTCCTTCCTGCTCCTCGTGGCCACCTCCGGCCTCTACGACAGCCTCGCCCTCCTCGTCTCCGCCTCCCCCTCAGGCATAGTCCTAACCGACACCGTCCTGACGGCCGTCAGCCACGCCCACCACATCGCCCTCCGCACCCCCGACTCTCTCTCCCACCTCCACCTCTCCGCCGCCCTCTCCCTGGGCGCCTACAGCGCCCGCTACGACTACTGGCTCGGCACCAGCCGATGCGTAGAAAGCTTCGAGCAGGGCTCTCTGCCCGCGCCGTGGCGCACCGAAGGCACAGCGGCCTGGACCCTCGACAGCAGCAACACCCACAGCGGCCTCTACAGCATGCGCAGCGGCACCATCGACTATCGCCAGACCTCCGACCTGGTCCTCGACCTTCTCCTGCCCCACGACGACAGCGTCAGCTTCTGGGCCAAGACCTCCTCCGAACCGGAATACGACCGTCTGCTTTTCTATGTCGACGGCGTCCTGCGTATGGACTACTGGGGCGAGACGCGCTGGAAACGCTACGCCTACCGTCTGCCCGCCGGACACCACTCTCTGCGCTGGCGCTACCAGAAAGACGACACCCACTCCCAGGGCCTCGACTGCGCATGGCTCGACGACGTCAGCCTCCCCTTCGCCCTCTGGGACGCTCCCTACGAGTGCGTCCCGGCCCTCGGCCCCGGCATCGGCGTCAGCCCCGTGGACCACTGCGCCACTCCCCTCTCCGCCCACCCCAACCCCGCCGCCGGCCTGCTCGTCGTCGACTGCCCCGCCGGCACCACCACCCTCCTGCTGACCGACCTCTACGGCCGCACCGTCGGCCTCTGGCCCGTCACCTCGTCCCGCTGCTCCCTCGACCTCTCGCCGTTCCCCTCGGGTCTCTACCTGCTCCGAAGCCTCGGCGAAGCCGGCAGCAACCACACCAGAATAGTCATCCAACACTGATCCGTCATGCCCACACCCGACACCGCATCCGCCGTCTCCACACCCTTCTACCAGTGGGACACCATCCCCTGGCAACACGAAGAGGTCGAGGTCAACACCGGCATCCCCATAGACTCCATCTTCAAACCCCGCGAGCTCTCCGACACCCTTCTCCGCCAGTCGCTCTTCTCCCCCACCGCGCTCCAGCCTCAGCACTCCACCCTCGAGCCTCGCCCGCACACCGGCGTCCCGTCCTGGATGTTCCTCCTGCTGACCGCTCTCTGCGCCCTCACCTATCTCTACTACTACATGCGCAAGATAAAGCTCCGCGAACTCCCATCCGCCCTCTTCGACCACCGCGCCATGGACCGCATCGTCCGCAACAACAACCTGGGCCCCTTCCGCATGGCGCCCATGGGCCTGATGGCCGTCACCACCCTCTGCTGCGCCGCCCACCAAAGCCTCGTGCCCGACAGCGGCTTCGGCGTCCTCGCTCTCGCCGTCGTCGCCGTCGCGGTGTTCTACAGCCTCCGTTGGGCTCTCCTCCGCGTCATCGGCAACGTCTTCTATAGCAGCGACGCCGTCGGCGCCTACATCACCAGCAGCTATTTCTACCACCTCGCCTACGCCACCGCCATGCTCCCGCTCCTTTTCCTGCTCCTCTACATGCCTTGGGGCAACAACGTGGTCCTTTACGTCATCGCCGGCCTCACCATTCTCTCTTTCCTTCTGCGTACTGCGCGGGGTCTGAAAGTATTTTTAACATTTTCCAAAAGCTTCAGTTTCTATCTTTTTTTCTATCTTTGCACCGTCGAATTAGTACCGGCAATAGTAGCCGCAAAGTGGATTTTTACACTATAAGACAGGAATTTGTGACAACAAACGAAAGAGCATGAAAATAAAAAAAATACTCATCTCGCAACCAGAACCCGCCGATTTGGAGAAATCCCCCTATCGCAACCTGGTGAAAAAACACCACGTAGACCTTACCTTCTACAAGTTTTTCGAGGTCGTTGGAATCCCCGCCTCAGAGTTTCGCAGAACCCGCATACACATCTCCGACTATACTGCCATCATCTTCAACAGCAAGAACTCTATCGAACACTTCTTCCGTATGATGAAAGAGCTGCGCGAAACCGTCAGCGAAGACATGAAATACTTCTGCTCCACCGAAGCCATCGCCCTCTACCTCCAGAACTTCATCCAGTACCGCAAGCGTAAGGTGTTCTTCGGAGCCCAGTACTTCTCCGACCTGCTTGAAATCATGGCCAAGCACCGCGACGAGAAGTTCCTCTTCCCCTGCTCCGACGAAAAACAGACCGAATACACCAAGGCCCTCGACAAGGCCAAGTTCAAATACACCAAGGCCCCGATGTACACTTCGCAGCCTCGCGACCTTCGTCAGTTCGATATCGACAGCTTCGACGCCATCGCCCTCTTCTCCCCCATCGGAGTCCGCAGCCTGGTGAAGAGCTTCCCCGACATCAAGGACCACTCCATCACCATCGCCGCCTTCGGCTCCTCCACCCACGCCGCTCTCAAAGAGAACGGCATCAAGCTGACCATCGCCGCACCCACCCAGTCCGCTCCCTCCATGGCCATGGCCATCGAGAACTACATCATGGGCAAGGAGCAGGATGCCGTGGTGGCCACCAAAGGCGACCTCGGCAAGCACGGCATGCGCAACCCCATCTCCACGAGCACCAAGCGCACACGCCCCGTCATTGCCAACAAGGAGGTGTACAAACAGCGCATGGAGGAGAAGAAAGCCCAGGCCGCCGCCCGCCGCGCCGAACGCGCCGCCGAGAAAGCACGCAAAGAGGCCGCCGAGAAAGCTGCCGTCGAGAAGGCCGCCGCCGAGAAAGAGGCCGCCAAGTCGACCGCCAAAACAGCCGCCAAGACCGCCGCTAAGCCGGCCGTCAAGACCGCCGCCAAACCGGCCGTCAAGACCGCTGCCAAAACAGCCGTCAAGACCGCTGCAAAGCCGGCAGCCAAGACTGCTGCCAAGACAGCCGCCAAGTCTGCCACGAAGCCGGCCGCCAAAACCACTTCCTCCAAGGCCTCCTCTGCTAAGAAATAGTTCCGATGGCGGCCACATTCCGCAAACACGAAAGACTGTGCAGCCGTCAGTTGATTGACCGTCTCTACTCCGATGGTCATCGACTGATGGCTTTCCCTTTCAGCGTTCAGTGGATGCCACTCCCTGTCGAGCCATCCCGCCAGGACACCTCCCCCGCATGCCAAGTGATGATCGTGGCCCCAAAGCGCAAGTTCCGCCACGCCGTGGACCGCAACCGCGTCCGCAGGCTTACGCGCGAATGCTGGCGCGTCCGCAAGGACAGCCTCTATGAGTTCCTCGACGGACAAGGCCTCTCCATCGTCCTCTCGCTCGTCTATATCCACAACGAAATAATGACCTTCGACCAGCTCGCACACAAGATGGACAAGCTCGTCGCCGCCCTGGAGAAGGATATACAGGGACAGCGATGACTCTCCGCGACATCCTGCTCCTGCCCTACCGCGCTCTGCGCTGGCTGCTGAGCACCCTGATGCTCGCCCTCATAGCCTTCTACCGCTCCTGCATCTCGCCGTTCACTCCACCCGCTTGCCGCTACACCCCCACCTGCTCGCAGTACGCCCAGGAGGCAATCCGCAAGTACGGCCCCTTCCGCGGCGGCTGGCTCGCTCTCAAGCGAATTCTCCGCTGCCACCCCTGGGGCGGCTCCGGCTACGACCCCGTCCCCTAAGCCCCCGATAGTTAAAAAAACATAATTCCTCCCGCGAGGTACACCCGTTTCTGCACAAAGGTTACCTCGCGGTAACTGACTTCCGTCCCTGTGCCTTCTTGCCGGTACGCAGAAATGGTTGTACTTTTGCAGCCGAAAACAAACAACAAAAACATTATAACAATGAGAACAATCGAAACAATCAAGAGTGGCCGCAACTACAAGGCCGTCAGCGTCGGAAACATCAACCAGATCATCGAGCACGAACTGCCTATGGGTCCCAACGTCATCCGGGGCAAAGTCTTCGTGGGCCAGGCCGTGGGCGCCACGGGCAGCGAGCTGTCGTTCCAGACCCTCGTCCCCGGCCAGGACAGCGGCTTCCTCCACACCCACAAGACCCACGAGGAGCTCTACATCATCCTCCGCGGCGAAGGCACCTATCAGGTCGACGGCGAGCAGTTCCCCGTCAGCGAAGGCACCATCGTCCGCGTCAGCCCCGACGGCCGCCGCGCACTGAAGAACACCGGCAGCGAGAACCTGACGATGCTCTGCATCCAGTACCGCGCCAACAGCTTCTCCGAAGCCGACAGCCCCATGACCGACGGCAACATCCTCGCCGACCCGCTGGTGTGGTAATTTTTTCGTATCTTTGCACCGTCATTCACATAGAAAAAAGATGAGCAAAGATTTTATACAAGAACCCGTATTCCCGGAGTGTCCCATCCGCAACGTGTTGGTGCGCCTCAGCAGCAAATGGGCGCTGGCCGTAATCTACACCCTCAGCGGCTCGGACACTCCTATGCGCTTCCGCGACCTGGCGGAGAAGAACCCCGACTGCTCGCAGAAGGTGCTCACCAGCACCCTGCGCGGACTGGAGGCCGACGGCCTCGTCAGCCGCAAAGTCTACCCCGAGGTGCCGCCACGCGTGGAGTACGCCCTCACCGACCGCGGCCGCAGCTTCATGCCCGTCATGCAGCAGCTCATGGACTGGGCCTACAACAACCTGCACGACATCGTGACCGACCGCGAAAGATACTATGGACAGAATTGAAAACATCGACTTCTGCATCCGCTACCTGCTGAAGCAGAACCATGCGCAGGCAGAGATACCGCGCAAGCTGCGCGACAAGCGACAACTGCTGCGTGCGCTGATGAACATTTGGCATCCACAGGCGCTGAGCGAGGAGTTCCTACAGGCGCAGGACGGGGAACTACAGGCGCAGTTGAGCGACAAAGGTGTTGTCACTCTGAGACACATAGCCGAGCCGGACCACTCGCCATTTGCCTCGCCCGCCATACCAATCCTCTGGCAGGGCGACATCACGCGACTGAAGGTCGATGCCATCGTCAACGCCGCCAACAGCCGCGGCCTCGGTTGTTGGCATCCGATGCATGCCTGTATCGACAACGCCATCCACTCTGCTGCCGGACTCCAGCTACGCCAGGAATGCAACCGCATACTACAAGGCGAGACCATCGCCACAGGCGGTGCAATCATCACTCCGGGATACAACCTACCAGCAAAATGGGTCATCCACACCGTGGGCCCCATCATCGCTGCCGAGGCTCCCATCACTGGCGAGGAGGAACAATTGGCTGGTTGCTACCGCAGCAGCCTCTACCTGGCCAAAGAGCACGGCTGCCGCAGCATCGCCTTCTGCTGCATCTCCACAGGCGAGTTTCACTTCCCCAACCGACGCGCTGCCGAAGTGGCCATCCGCACTGTTCGTGGTTTCTACGACTCCTCGCACTACCCAATCAAAGTGGTTTTCAACGTCTTCAAAGACATCGACCATGACATCTACCGAGAACTTCTCGCAGCGCGTTGACGCACTGCGCAAGCTGATTGAGGAAACCGACGCCATCATCATCGGTGCCGGCAGCGGTCTGAGCACCGCGGCAGGGCTGGACTATGCCGGCGAGGACTTCCGCAGCGAGTTCGCGCCCTGGATTGAGCGCTACGGCTTCACCGACCTCTACACCTCGGGCTTCTACCCCTTCGCCACCGAAGAGGAGCGCTGGGCCTACTGGGCGCGCCACATCTGGTTCTCGCGGTTCCGCACCGGCGGCACGGAACTATATCACCGGCTACTGCCACTTGTCGAAGGGAAAGAGTGGTTCGTAATCACCACCAACACCGACGGACAGTTCGAACAGAGCGGCTTTGCGCGCGACCGCATCTTCGCCACGCAGGGCGACTACGCCTACCTGCAGAGCCGCAGCGGCGAGGACAAGGAGCTTGTCTACTGCAAAGACTGGGTCTTCCGCGCGATGGCCGCCACCGAGGACTGCCGTATACCCACCAGCCTCGTGCCGCGCCATCCGCGTACCGGCGAACTGCTGGCACCCAACCTGCGCTGCGACGACACCTTCGTCGAGGACGACCGCTGGCACCAACAGGCCGAGCGCTACCATGACTTCGTGCGCCAACACTGCCAAGGACGTCTGCTCCTGCTGGAGTTCGGCATCGGATTCAACACCCCCGCCATCATCCGCTTCCCCTTCGAGCACATGGCCCTCAACTTCCCGCAGACGGCCCTCGTGCGCTTCAACCGCGACTACCCCGACGCCTCGCTCGAAGGCATCGAGGGGCACTTCATGGCCTTCACCGAAGATATATCCGCAATACTCAACGAACTATGTTTGCCCGTCGAACAGCTGGAATACTACGACCTGCGACCCACGCCGCCCATCGTACTGCATGCCAACCTCAACGACGGCACCGTGCGCGAAGGATTCAAAGGCAGCAGATACAGCAAATAAGCAAAGATAACTTCTATGTTGCCACGCAGGTTGTTGCGTCAGCAGATAATTTATAAGATTTATAGATTTCTGCCCGCAGGGCAAGGCATTTTGAAGCAGCCCAATGTAGTATTCCCTCCGAAGGCGGAACAATCTACAAGATTTACAAGATTTCGCGATGCACGCAGTGCGAGCAGGCGAATAAATATCTACAGGATCTTCAGCGCTATCGCCGCGCAGGCCTCGGCGTCGGCCAGGGCGTGGTGGTGGTTCTCTAAGCAGTATCCGCAGGCCTCGCTGACGGTGTGCAGCTGGTGGTTGGGCAGGCCCTTGAGCTTGCGGCGCGAGGCCCGCAGGGTGTCATAGAAGACATACCCCGGCCAGTCCATCCGGTACACCTGCATCACCGCCCGCAGGCAGCCCTCGTCGAACATGGCGTTGTGGGCCACCAAGGGCAGCCCCTCGATGAGCGGTTCTATCTTGTGCCACACCGTCGGGAACACCTCGGCACCGTCGGTGTCCTCGTGGCAGAGCCCGTGCACCCGCTGGCAGAACCAGGCGTAGTAGTTCGGCTCCGGCTGAATGAGGCTGTAGAACCTGTCCGTCACCTCGCCCCCGCGCACCACCACAACCCCCACACTGCACACACTGCTTCTCTCCCCATTAGCCGTCTCAAAATCTATCGCCGCAAAGTCATTCATCGTTGTCTTGGTATTTGTTCATCATCTCCTGTATCTCGCCACGCATGTCGGCACGGAGACTTTCGGGTTGGAGCACCTCGACGGTGCTGCCGAGGGAGAGGAGTTTCTGTTTGAAGTCGTAGGTGGGACGCACATGCAGAGAGAAAATGGAATACTCTTCGGTGCGCTTCAGTTCGTGCTGGCTGCTGTGCAGGGGCAGCGAGCGCAGGTAGTTGGCTTGGTAGGCGTCCACCTTCAGGCGTATGGACTCCATGGGTGTATCGTCCACAATGATGCCGTAGGCACCTTCGAACATCTCTTTGAGGTCGAACTTCGGGTCGCGCTTGTAGGTTTCCGCCTGCTGCTCCACCTTCGACATGCGGTCGAGGGAGAAGATGCGGTAGTCGCCGTCGCGGCGGGCGATGAGGTACCACCGCCGTTCGAACATCTTGAGGGCATAGGGCTGCACGCCACTGTAGTCGTAGGATGCTTCGCTCCAGTAGGGCGCATACGTGAATTTCAGTGTGCGGTGCTCTTTCAACGCATCCAAGAGCGCCGGAAGCATTCGGCTGTCCGTGGCTTCCACCATGATATACTGTGCCGCCTCGCGGCTGTCTGCCACGACATGATGCACCGCTATGGAATCCATCATCCACTGGCGGAAGTACTCCCTGCCTCCGTCGTCGGCCAGACGGTAGCGATACTGCCCACCGTCCATATAACATTCAACCTCGATGCTGAAGAGGTCGAGAATCTCGCTGCGGTGGCGGTGGAAACTGCGCCGTGCGAAAGCGCCCTCTTCGTGCAGTTCGTCCGTGGCGTTCCAACGGTCTGCAATCTGCTCCAGCGTCAAGCCCTTGTCGCCCGCACGCATCAGCGTCCCCACCAGCCAGGTATATTTCTTCAGTACATTCATACGTTGTTCTTGTTAATGAGGTTTACTACCACCGCCACCATCACATCCTTCTCCTCGGGGCGGCTCTCAGCAATCATCAGCGTGAGAGCCACAAGGGTGTTGTCGGCTATGCGCTTACTGCCATCCTCACGGTAGAGGAGGCGATTGTTGTTCAGGAACCAGAGGAAAAGCGTGGCTGCAATGCGTTTGTTGCCGTCGCTGAACGAATGGTTTTTAATGACGAGATAGAGCAGCATGGCGGCCTTCTCTTCGGTACTGGGGTATAACTCCACGCCGAAGAATGTCTGGTATATCTGTCCGATGGAGCTCTTGAACGACTCATCCTTCTCGTTGCCGAAGAGTGTGCTCTCGCCGAAGCGTTCCTTCAGCGAGCGGATGGCCTGCATGGCATTGTCGTAGGTGGCACGGAAAGGAGCCTCGCTGGTGGTGTCGCTGACGGTGAGCCGCTGGTAGTCGTAACTGTCGAGGGTGTCGAGGGCGTAGGTGTAGTCGGTCACCACGTCGAAGAGTGCATTGGTCTCGTCGGTCGAAAGCAGCGGCTGGTTTTGTATGGTCCGTCCGAGCATGCCCACCAGCTGCCGCAGTTCGCCAATCTGCTCCTTGTGGATGCGCTCGTTCACAGCATAGCCCTTGACGAGATAGTCCTTCAATACATTTCTTGCCCAGATACGGAATGCAGTACCTCGCTGACTCTTCACGCGATAGCCAACAGAGATAATGACATCAAGGTCATAAAACTTTTGCATACGCTTTATTTCTCTTACACCTTCCCTTCGAACTTGTAAGAATTCCTTACAAGTTGCACGTTCGTCCAATTCACCCTCGCTATAAGCATTTCGTATATGCATAGTTATATTCTGCGGCGTTTTCTCAAAGAGCAACGCCATCTGTGCCTGTGTCAGCCACACGGTTTCGTTCTCCAACCGCACATCGATAGCAGTTTGCCCGTCGTCGGTCTGATAGATGATTATCTTGTCGTTGATGTTTTCCATGTATAAAATAACGCCATTTGTGCCATTTTATTGCACAGTAAGTACCCTTTTCAGCGCTTCCCACTTGGCAATTTCAGCCTCACAGTTCTCCTGGATGAAAAACACCTTCTTCTCATCAATAGTGAGCCCCAATAGAAATTCTGCCTCCTGTGGCCCGAATCCGAACCGCCATTTAAGCCTCTCTACCGCATCTTTGTGCGATGAAGCACATTGGATGAGCGCTTCATACTCTTTTACATCGTAGTTGAATTCTGCAGGTATTGCAAGTTCTGCCAGACGTGTATCTATATACTCTGGGGTGATAGGCAGTACCTTTATATTGATGGTGCCGTCATCCTGCGTTGTTATATTAGGCTTTGCGTAAAGGTCCATATCATCAATTATTTAAAATATCTTGTGTCTCTTGAAGAATACGTCGCATGATAGTCATACGTTCTATCTGTTTGGGTAATGTGTCTTTTGAAAAGCCAGAAGAATCTGCATCTGTCGTTCAACATACTCAGGTGTTACCGCCTGCATGATAATCCGTACCGAGCCATCAGGCAGGGTTTCTTCATTGTATTGTGCAAATAGTTTCATAAAATTATTTTGGATTAGATGTTTCAGAAACTAAATCCTATCCGGCCAGTTTTCTCAGTGAGAAGACGCTCTTGGTCGCAATGGGTGGCAAGAGTGTCAAATGTAGGCACTTCGGAGCCATGAAGAATAGTGTCGATGGCGTAGTGTCTGGCGATGTTCTCAATCTGTCCGCCGCTGAAGTCGTAACGCTCGGCCAGTTTCTTGGCGTCAGCCATATCTAGGGTGGGCATCATCTCGCGCCAGATGGCGGTGCGGGCTTCGACGGTAGGCTTGTCAAAACGAATCTTATAAAGAAAACGACGCTCGAAAGCCTTGTCCATGTTCTGTACCAAGTTGGTGGTGGCCATGAGTATGCCGTCTAAGCTTTCCATCTCTTGCAGAATAATGTTCTGTAGCGAGTTCTCCATCTTATCCACGGCACGTTCAGCGCCTTCCTGCCGTTTGCCAATGATGGCATCGGCCTCATTGAAGAGCAGTATAGGTGCAATGCGGCTTTCGCCGACACGCTGGCGGTAGGTGTCGAATAGCGCTTTGATGTTCTTCTCGCTCTCACCCACCCAGCAACTCTTCATCTCGGCGATGTTGACCTGCATGATGTCGCGTCCCGTGCGGCGCGCCAACTGCATCACCGTCTCGGTCTTTCCGGTGCCCGGTGCACCGTAGAAGAGACAGGTGAAACCGCAACGGAACCCCTGCTCCTGCAGACGGGTATGGATATCAATGTAGTTCTTCTCGTCAAGCAGCCCTGCCAAGTCGTCGATGCTGTGGGTTATTTCCTTCGAATAGAATAGCGTGCGAGGTTTGATGTCTGTAGACTTAAGCATGTTGCGGAGCGACTTGGAGGCCTCCAATGATGCAAGCTGCAGCTCGTCGAGCAGTTCACGTTTAGCCGTCATTGTGAGACGGAAATAGTAGCGGTCACCCATGCCGTTGCTGTTGCTGAACTCCACCAGTTTCATGTTTTGTAATTCGTTCTCTCCTCTTTCTAGATCCGATCTGATACTACGCATCTCGCTTTTGCTGAACATACAATCAATATCATGGAAACCAACCATATCGTCGTTTTCGTTGACAAACAGATGGCAGAACATCAGCAGCAGTATCAGGTCGTCTTGTATAAACCTATTAGGGCAGTGTTTTTTCAATGCTTGAACAAATAATAAATGTTGGTTGCTTTCAAGCAACATGACAAACCGTTCACGTGCAGATTTGTAATCCATCTCATCATCTTCAACCATATCAACTATTATGGCAAGTTCATTAAACAACTCTCGGCAAGTCAGCCCAGACAATTTTCTAGGGGCAAATACTTCGTTAACTTTAAAGGCATCAACCACCTCCAGAGGAACACGGTAGGAAACTCTATCGGTAGTCCGTTTTCTGACAATCAACCCTCGATTGACCAGAACGTCTATGTCGTTGGTGTAGCGGATGACTCGGGTGGTACGGCAACCTGTTGCCTTGACGATGTCGCTTGCATGGATATTGCAGTCGTCGCTCTGGTCGATAAACAAAGCCAACATTACGCTCTGTTCTTTCGTAAGTTCAAGACGCATTGAAATATGTTTTATATAACGACTTGCCTTACGATAGAACTCCGGCGACAACTGGGAGTCTTTCGACAGATCCACGATGTTTTCTACAGCCGTAAGCAAGTCCAACTTACTTCTACTCTGTTTTTTTCTTTCGGTTTCCATAACTAACTTCTTTTCTTGTTTTCGACTGCAAAAATACAAAAAAGGTGCGCCATATCGTGACGCACCCTTTTGAGAAAATCTTTTCACTTGCTAATACGCATACTCCCCATACTTATTCACAAAACTGCGCGCAATCTCGTATGCTGCCTGAAAATCGCCCTTATCATAATAGTATTTCCACGCACTGGATATGACTTTGAATATTCCGCGACTATTATCTTCAGAGTATTCTGCGCCATACTGAGTGAGGATGTTGTTCATTTTAAACAAGCTGGCTATGTCGCCACCATACATGACAATATTATTTTGAGTCAACGAGTGGGCAATTGACGCAATGATATGGTATTTTTCATCAATCAAACACAGATGATTTTCCTCCGCTTTCGGGAAAGTGAATTCATCTTGATCAACAGGTAACGAATCCCAAATATGGTACGTTTCAATATCTTTAATCAAAGAGTCCACATAAGCATCGATACCTATACCGCTGTAAAGCCCCATCCATGTAGGATGAGGGAGTTTGAATACGTGGGTGGAAGAATTGCGCAGATAGTAATAGTCATATTTAATCTCGGCATGGGATAATCTCAAACAATTTTTCCTATGCTTTGCATCAACGTTGTACATACTACTTAGAGTATCATCATTCATAAAATAGTCCTCGTTGGCTCCACTATAGACAATGAAAACCACTTTGGGCGCGCATGAGTTGATAATATGGTTCAAGTCATCAAATTTTATACTGGCAATCTTGACTTCATTCCTGGCCTGCTGTTCTGCACCCGCCCACTGACTTGTCACTTCATATCTCTCGATGGAGTTGGCTTGTGCCCACACGAAACTTTTTAGGATAGATTGTACCTCTTTTTCAGAGGTATTCATATTCACCAGTTTGCAAAAGTCAACATGATAGAACCTGGCTAAAAACCTGAAAACAAAACCCCAGAAGGTTGCATGCCAATTCGAAGCCCATCCGAGCGGTTGGAATTGGTTCAGGCAATCGTCCGAATCTTTCAAGTAGTCATTAGCATCTCTACTCATGAAGTCTTGCATCTCATTCCATCCGTAGGTCTCCATGCCACAGAAGGCAAACCTGTACTTTGCTTTTTCATAGCATTCACCCACTCCGGGGAAATGAGGTCCAGTTATTCCTTTAATGTTCAACTGCGCCAGTTCTTTCTTAAATTCTTCAATCAACGGAATAAACTCCGCATTTCTTCTGTCAATAATATTTTTCATACCTGTAATTATCAATTTCATATTGTACTTCTACATGAGTTCGATTGCAAAAATACAGCAAAGGTGCGCCGCATCGCGACGCACCTTTGTTTTATTTGGAAATCCTGTCGCCGCAGAAGGCTTTTCGTTTGCACTTAGTACATCGGTGTCCTTGCCAGACGCTGTCGAGGTGGTCGGCGGCGGCATCGACCAGTTGGGGGTCGTCGGTGAGGATGCCGGCCTCGAAGTTGCGGTTGTTGTCGCCTTTCATACCCATTCCGGCACCGGTGAGGTTGGCGGAGCCGATGTAGGCGGTAGCACAGTCAAAAATCATTATCTTGAAATGCACTCTTGGGCAGAGTCTCCGTTCCAACCGGCTCCACAACCCAGGATACTTGTCGAAATCCTCGCGGAAGTTCTCGCCTGGCTCTTTGGCATGCAGCAGACGAATGTCGACACCGCGCTTGAGCAGCTTGTCGAGCACCGACAGGAACGGCACCACATCCCGACCACCCTCCACATACAAATCCTTCAGGTCGGCTGTCCCAATCCACAAATCATGCTTAACCTTTTCGCAAAGTGCCAGCACCTTTGTGTAATGCTCCTTGTCTGCGATGTAATGTATCATTATTTAAAGATTAAAACACCTCAAGCCACACCGTGTCTTCCAATAATCAGGATGATTCTTTTCAACATACTGTAATGCCTTGAATAATTCAAATCTGTCTACAATATCATTTTTTGTCGACGATGGATGGCAAATATCCACATAAGGATACTCTTTACCTCTGATTCCCAAAGAATAAATATTAACATAATGTGATTGTGGTGCATACAAATCCTCACGCTGCTCAATTGTTTCATCTTGTTCAATTATACCGTCAAAAACATTTCCTCCTACAATTATAGATGGGTTAAAAAACGAAATTTGTTCTTTTATTATTTCCCTATTCTTAAGATAACATTCGCGCAAATCACTTTTTTTAGATTCCTTTTTACCATCGGACTTCTTAATGTTGCAATAGGCTACTTTCAGTAAATCTCCCCTAAACTCATTTTCTGAATATGAGTCCGCATATTGTTCAAATGCTTCATCAGATATTTCACAAAGTTTCTTGTCAATCAACTTTAAAACTCTTAGTCTGTTCTTTATCTTCCTTTTAATCCCTTTGTTTCCAAAAATAGTTAGGCCGTTGTCAATCTGCTTTTTTAATTCTTCATTTATGTTATAGTCATCACCATAAGCTTCCCTATTCAAAAACATCACTTTAACATTAGCATTGTAATAATCATCGGGAGACACAACTCCGTCCCAATTAAAGACATTCATGTTTGGCCACAAGCTTTCATACTCTTTTTTAATGGATTCTTCCCATGTTTTGTATATACCAAGTATGTCCATATTATATTGTATTTTGGGGTACAAAGATAAACTTTTTTTCAAGATATTAGCATGTATTTTGAACATTCTCTTAACAATTACCGAAGGGCCATTGTCCTTAGGACATAATTATTGTATCCAAATATTCGCCCCAACTCTTGAAACCTAAGGGCAAAAAGTCACGATATAATGCGGGTTTATCTGTGTCTTTTGTGATTATATCCAACTTCACTCCTTTTAGACGCCCAATCAACATATTTTGTCTCTCTTGGGTCATTCTTTCCCATCCAAGTTTTGGCATCAACACCTCCGTTACGTATTCATGAATGTCTATATTCAGTTTCAAGGGTTCGGGACATTCATACGATGGTCTTCTTACCTTAATAACAAGATTCCAATATGGGCTCGCATTTTCCACATAAGTCCCATTTGAACCATGAAGGAATAGAGAATTGTCATATATATGCTGCTGATCCTTCTTTGCATGATAACTATGAACAAGTGGCATTATTTTTTGCAAAGAGAGTATTAAACCTTTCGTCTTCCACTCTTTGTATGCCTTTTTCATATCTCCATGCTCATCAATATTTGATGACGACTGGCAGAAATCAATTACATCTGCTCTATGATTGTATAGTTTTTCCGCCGTATCCAGCATGATATCAATCCAGTTTTCAATTGTGACTTTCCGTCTTAACCTCCCGTAATGGTATTCAGCCAATTCTTTTAACCAATCCGGTACAACCTTCCAACGTATAGGCAATTCTACTTTTGAACAATATCCGTTACTATCTGTAAACTGCTGGACAAAAGTTATCTGAATAAAATAATCCCAATTATAATATATCTCTGCGGCAAACTGCTCCGAGATATTCACTTCAATTTGTTTCGGGTTGCTTTTAAGCTGAACTTCTCCGAGTGAACAATAGAATATGTCCTTAACTCTACTTTCAAGCTTTTTTGACATAGCATCCTTATATTCAGCAATAAGGCGTCTCAACACCAATACAACATTATCCTGTGCTTTGATAAACTCGTTCAAATTTTCAACCTCTGAGGGGTTGGTATTTGATAATTCCTGATGCAGTTCAAGAGTATAGTTTAGCTGTTCCAACAAACTCTTACCTTGAATATCTTTCTCTAATGATAGTGCTCTTTCAATCATAATTCTTTGATGTTAAAATTGTTTCGTGTCCCATGTTATGTATTCTTTTTTTCTAAAATTGCAAAGATACGAATATTTTCTGAAATCGACAAATATTATCCTTCGAGCGGTACAGGGTCGACGTTTGTGTTTATCTGGTAGTTGAAGGCGTAGTTGGTCATGCGGAGGAGGTCGGGGATGGAATAGTGCATGTGAGTGCAGAGGGCGTGGACGGCGTAGCAGACGCAGAGGTGGTCGAGCTGGGGTATGCGGAGGGGACCTTCGGCCCAGGTCTGGCCGTCGTCGAGGTTGCAGACATGATTGCCACAGCACCAGCAGATGTCGTCGGGCCGAGAGTTCTCGCCGATGACCCACAGCATCTCGTTCCACCGCGAGCCGTAGAAAGCATCCTCCTCCATCGTGAAGAGCTGCGGATCTTCGTCGTTGTGACTATAGAGGAGGGTGGTCTCCAACTCGAAAGGTTCACCGCCGAGGGTGTGGATGGCGGACATCTGCTCCTGCAGCGTGCGGTGGTGTTCGTTCAGCTGCTTCGTCAGCGCCAGCAGCCTCTCGTTGACTACCTCGAAGCGTCGCACCTCGGCCTCGGTGGCGTGCTTCCTGAACATTTCGTCCAGAATCCATTTCCGCGTACCCAGATGGGCGGCAATCACCTCCTCCGTCGCCTTGTCCCAATAGCCCTCAAAGGGCTTGGCTATACGCAGGATATAATCCTCGCAATCCTGCAGCCGCTTGCGCAACTGGCCGATATTGCCTTTTTGTTCTTGCATTTTCTGATTATTTTTTCGGCTGCAAAAATAGCGAAGCGGTGCGTCACATCATGACACACGAGGGGACGCACCGCATATTTTGGCAAAAAAGTTCTGTTGATATCTTTTTTTTTATTAACTTTACACCTGTTATTGTTACGCTAAACCCATACTATTACGGCAAATAGTTATAAAATGTCCATATAATTCTCTCGCGTGATGGTCTTGACTTCTACGTCGGGATATGCTCCGAGAAAAGTCTTGCTGATTTTAGCCTTTTTCGTGGGGCTCCACTTGAATTCGTATGCTTTCATCCGTCCGTCACACTCTTCAATATAGTCAACTTCCTGTTGTTGCGTGGTACGCCAGAAATAGGGCTTTGCAAAGGTGAGGTCGTAGCTGTTCTTCTTAAGCATCTCACTTACCATATAGTTCTCCCACAAGATACCTATGTCGGCACGCATGTCTATTGGCGACAGGTTGCCGATAAGCGCATTGCGGATGCCGTTGTCGTAGAAATAGATTTTGCGTCCCGACTTGATCTCTGTTCGCAAATTACGGCTGAACGCAACAAGTCGGAAAATGACCTGAGCCTGCTCCAGCAGGGTGATATACTTTTCCACGGTGACACGGTCGAGTTCCACCATTCGGCTCAGCTCGTTGGCCGACACCTCGCTGCCCACCTGGAACGCCAAAGCCTGCAACAGCCTGACCACTTTGTCGGGCCGCTTGATACGTTCCCACACAAGGACATCTTTGTATAGATAACTTTCGGTGAGATTGTTCAGCACCTCGCGTTCATTCCCGGGATTGCATACTACGTCGGGATAACTGCCAAACACCAGACGAAGGGGGAGTTTCTGCCACTCCTGCATAGCTCCGTAGTGTGCCGCCAACTCGCCATACGACAAGGGGAACAAACGGTATTCCCACTTGCGTCCCGTCAAAGGCTCGTTGACCTTGTTGGCCAGGTCAAGCGACGAACTGCCCGTAATGATAAGCTGTACATCCGGAAAATTGTCCGTCAGCAATTTGCTCTTGAGCCCGATATCTTCGATGCGCTGGGCCTCGTCGATAACAACAATATCGTTTTTCCCAAGCATACTCCGATAGCGCTCCACCGTAATGTTCGCCATCAGCGTACGGGTATCCAGATTGTCGCCGTTCATCCAAAGCACATTTTCCTGCCCTTTCAGACATTCTTTCAGCAGGGTGGTTTTGCCCACCTGACGGGCTCCAATCAGCACAATAGCCTTCCCAGAGTGCAACTTTTTGGCGACTATATCGCTCATTATCCGACTAATATGCATTGTTTCTGTATTTATTTTACAATGCAAATATACTAATTTCTATGAACATAACCATCAAAATATTATAATTTTTTGTCGAATACACTCTCAGAACATGTGCATTTTTTGCACGTTATTCGTAGTGGCATGTGCAAATTTTGCACATATGACTTTATAGTGGTTGTTGCATGAAAAACAACACGCAAATGATTGTACTTGTTGCTGCAGATTGAATAGCTCTTGCGACATTACCTTTATAATATGCTGCGTCACAACACCGTTCTGTGCCAACAGTATTTTCCAGTCGTTGCCGCTAAATGGGTCGAATTCTTGCCCGAAAAGGTGTTGTCTGATATACCTGTCAAGTGTTTGCATGAGCATAGCTTCGCCAATCTGAAACACAGGCATATCATGGATCTGCATGTGTGTTACCGTCCGCGACCTTGTGAACTGCCACATCAATGTTTTCTTTCAGAAAGAACAAATGCACTTGTTAGATAACAATGGCAAGCCGAGCCTGTTCAATCCTATCTTGATTGCCACCCTCTCCACCTGTGCCGAAATGGAGAGGGAAAACATACAATACAGACTGAATAGCGGTCGCAGGGTCTATATTGAAAAAGGCGGTCAGTTGGGAAGAAAGAAGGGCTGCATCAAGAGTCACGAACAAAAAGAAGAACAGTATAAAGACGTGTTGGCATACCTTGGCAAAGGCTATAAAATAGCCGATATTGCCAAATTGACAGGCACTTCCACAAGCACGAGAGAGTTTCAAATTAGATAAGATAAAGCAAAACCATCGTATTGCATAGAGTTTTTCAGGATTGATGCAATGTCCTGAAAAACTTTTCTTTTGTCAATTCAGAAAAAATGCGTATCTTTGCAGTCGCAAACGGGGAGAAATCCGTTTGCCGTTAGAAAGCGCATTTTCGCTTTATTCCGATAGTGTGAACTTCGACAACTCACCAAATAATGTTTGGAATAAGGGAAGATGAAATGCTCCGTGGATTATAGTGTATCTATATATCCTGCGTGGAGCGGTTCATTGCACCGAATACTTTACATTATAGGGAGTCGAAGCCCTCACACTAAAAGGATTGGGCGATTTGGAACGGCTCCACTTTCTTCGTTTGGTTTAATTCTCTCCGAGCCGAGGACAACAGTTGCGCCCGTCACGTATCAAGGGTTATATATGAAAGATACAGACCACAATGACATTAAAGAAGCATTTGATGCAAAGCTGAATGAATGGAGCAAGGAAGGAAAAGACTTTGCAGGATTGACAAAGAGTTCAAAACATTTTAAAATAGTTGAGGTTGTCCCTGAATGTTCTGAGTCTGAATCTAAGCGTCCTTGGATTATCGTTGAAAGTGGCATATACCCACCATATAACATTCTTGATTATGGAGTTCTATTAAAAGGGGTAACGTGGGCAATCGAAAATGGTTTGGTTATCAAAAATGGGGCAGAGTACTCTTCAAAAGTAGAGCACTCGCCCATTGATAGAAAAACAAAGTACGGGACAACCTCGGTATCAATTCTGACAAAATATTACAGAGTATTACACATGGCATTTGTGAAATGGTACACAGAAAACCACAATAAATAAAGATTATGAAAAAAATAGTATTTCTACTTATATCCGCATTGGCAATAAGATTATCATCTTATGCACAAGGTGATTTTGGTGAAAACGGTTTTATATATTCGGGTGATGGGACTGAGTATATCAATGGGGAAGCAAGTATAAAAATACATGACTTCGGTTTCAAAATCGATGACGCAGGTTGTTTGTGGTATAAAGTAAAATACGAAAACCTGAGAAAGGATAAGAGGGTGAGAAGTGTAAGTTTTTATTTCAAAATACTAATAAAAGGTAGCGACATGAAAAATAAAAAATATCGTTACTGTAAGTTTTATGACCCAGGGTGGCCGTCTATTAGTGTACCGACATATGATGGGCATTTGGGTTATTCGGATGAAAACATTGATTCAGACTACCATATAAACCCATCTTATAAGGTTGTTGGTGTAAATCCTGAAGATGTAATAGGTGTACAAATAACAAAAGTTGAAGTTGAATATTATAGAGGAGAAACCTATGACTGGGATGTTTTTTATTTGAGCGGGTTTCCAAAATATTCAAAAATCAGACGCTCCGATTCTGATAATCTTGAACGAGACAAAAGAAATGCAGACAAAACGCAAAGTTCTGTCTCGTCCAATTATGCGAACAAAACACAGGACGAAAAGAAAGAGGAAATCAAACAATGGCTGCAAGGAACATGGGAGTGGAGTGGCAGGATTCATATCTATGGCTCTCGGTACGACAATGTTTCCATGAAGATTGTCGTTAAAGGCAACAATATTATTGCATATGGAAACGGCAGAGTCCAAGACCAAGGCAACATAAAGAGCATTGACCCTTATAAAGGGCGCATCACATTTGGAGAATATTCTTATTTGGATTTTGACTACAATACAAGAAAGCAGGTGCTATATACAGGCAAGCGCGAGGAAGGCGCTTGCTATAAAAAGACTTCAAGCCCTGCACCCAAGAAAACGTCAAACAATAGCACTCAAAATGTATGGCAATGGTAGCAATCTAAATCGCAACAAATTCATAACTCTTATACAATGAAAAAAATCATTTTGCTATTATGTCTGTTGGCAATTGCAAGTGCAGTGTCAGCACGAGACGAAATATCTCTGTATGTTCGTTCCTTTTATATTGAGAAAACTGATGATGGAACATATAAATTGCATACGCAAGTGGTGGCAGAGGGAGTAAAAAAGAAGTCAAAAGTAAAAGAAATTAGCATTTCTTTCATGTGTGTAAATGGAGAACGGCGTTCTCAACCCCAATCGTTCAACTACCATTGGATACTATTAGACCTTAGCAAATACCCATACGCTCACCTTGATGTGGAAAACCCACAGGAGAAGAATGGGGAATTGATATATGATTTTGAAACACCTTACATATTGACCGACCGAGAAGCCAAAGAAATCAATTGGGTTGGAGTTACCTCCCTTGGAATGAGCTATTCTCACGATTTCAAAAGATATATTGACAATTAGTACTGATGCGTTAATTTTTAACAAATATTAAGCTACATCAAATAAGGTTAGTTCTTTGACATTTTGAGTATGAATGAGAGCAGGGTTTGGAGAGGTCAA
>Ga0310697_10000753_pt1 | contig 41522 bp, 26 predicted proteins | sample 172DNAGHGlowgp2_FD_203883 | JGI IMG/M metagenome (GOLD analysis project Ga0310697, IMG submission 203883) | Sheep rumen microbial communities from Palmerston North, Manawatu-Wanganui, New Zealand - 1728 DNA GHGlow gp2 (v2) (version 2) | ecosystem: Host-associated > Mammals > Digestive system >...
GCCTCCTTTGAGGGCCGTCGGAGACGACGACGTCGATAGGCCGCAGGTGTGAGCGTGGCGACACGTTGAGCCGAGCGGCACTAATGGCCCGAAAGCTTCCGCTCGAGTCGTGGTTGTCCCCTTGTGTTGGCTTTCCCCGTCCGGTCGAGGCCGCAGAGATTCAAGTGGCGGCTATGGCGCGGGGGCGCACCTCTTCCCATTCCGAACAGAGAAGTTAAGCCCCGCCGCGACGATGATACTGCGCGAGAGCGTGGGAAAGTAGTTCGCCGCCCACCCACAACGGAAACCCCGCACCCGAAAAGGTGCGGGGTTCTCTGTTTTTTGGGCACAAACCATGTTTTTTCCATCTCTTCCATATTTTTTCCTATCTTTGCCCATCAATACCAATGTTATGAAAGAATTGTTGGTTCGCTCCATTTCCGGACTGGTGCTGGGCATTGTGATGCTCTTTTGTGTTTGCTTTTCCCCTTGGACTTGCGCCGCTTTGCTCCTTTTTGTAGTTGGCATCGGCACCTTCGAAATGGCCCGTCTTCAACAAATGAATGCCGTTCCTTATGTTCTTGTTGGAGAGATGTTTACTATCACCGCTTATATGGTCGCGTCATTAGTGGCCCTTGGCGTGATTGGCCAGAAGTGGTTGCTTCTGGAGATTCTTTTTTTCACCCTTCCTTTTGTCTTTGCGCTGTTCTCGTCTCAACGTGATGCCAAACATATTTTTGCCTATGTCTATGGCTCGTTGCTCTACCTTTCTTTGCCCTGTGCCTTGATGCTTTTCATGTATCGTCAAGAGTGTTTTGGCGACTTGGCCCGTCCTGGATTGATTGTGCTTGTTTTCTGCTTGTTGTGGACCAATGATATTTTTGCCTATCTGACCGGCCGCCTTCTCGGAAAACACAAGCTTTTTGAACGTATCTCTCCCGGAAAGACCATCGAAGGTAGCCTTGGTGGTCTGTTGTTTACAGTCGTTGCCGTTGCGATCTTTAGCCATTATGCTGACTGGCTTCCCTATTCCGCCGCTGTCGGGTCGGGAATCATTGCGGTTGTGTTCGGTACCTTGGGCGATTTGTGTGAATCGATGCTCAAACGTCAGGCTGGCGTGAAGGATTCAGGCAAGCTGATACCTGGTCATGGCGGTATTTTGGATCGTTTTGACTCCGTTTTGTTCAGCGTGCCATTTATTTTTGTTTATTTGCTGCTGCTATGAAGATTCACAAAAGGATACACGAAGAGGGGTCGAAAGCCATCCTCATCACTTTGGCCCTCATTGTTGTGGCCTCCTTTGTTGTCAACTGGTTCTGGCCTCGACAAGATGTGTGGCATTACTTGTTCTATGGTTTCGAATTGGTGGTTCTGACGCTGATCGTACGTTTTTTCCGTGTGCCGATATGGCGGACGACTACAATAGCGGAGGATGCCGTGTTGGCCCCTGCAGATGGTGTTGTCGCCGCTAACGAGGTGGTGATGGAGGATGAGTATTTCCACGACGAGCGACGCCAGATATCCATCTTTATGTCGATTTATGATGTGCACATCAACTTCTTTCCTTTCGATGGCGAAGTGACCTACTATAAATACCATCCTGGTAAGTTCTTGGTGGCGTTTAACCCTAAATCATCGTCCGACAATGAGCATAACACCATCGTTCTGAAAGACAGGAAAGGTAGGGAGGTCTTGGTGCGTCAAATTGCGGGTTTTGTGGCGCGACGTATTGTCTGTGACTTACATCCAGGCGACGAAGCTGTGGTAGGCGAGGAGTTGGGCATGATTCGTTTCGGCTCTCGTGTCGATGTCTTCCTCCCTTTGGATGCCGAAATCGAGGTGAAAATCAATCACCGTACGGTGGGCAAGGAGACGGTGCTGGCGAGGTTGAAATAGTCACAGAATCTCCATGATTTCTCTCAGATCATTCACTTCGAATGTCCTGTCGCCTTCAATCATTTCTCTTTTGGAATTCAACAAAACCGTATCCATTCCTGCCGCTCTTGCCCCATCAATGTCAACGGCCATCTCATCACCAATCATGAGGCTCTCCTCTGCTATGGCACCGGCCTTGCGAAGGGCATAGTGAAAGATTTCAGGGTTAGGCTTCTTCACACCCACTTCCTCCGAAACTGTCAATGTCTCGAAAAAAGGCTCCAAACCAGAACCGTGGAGTTTGGTGTGTTGCACCTCTTGGAATCCGTTGGTGATCAGATGCAGATGGTACTTTGGCTTCAAATAATTCAACAACTCCATCGTTCCTGGTACTAGTTTTACGATTCTCGGCGACCAATAGACATAATCCTCGCTCAAGTGGTCGGCTAATTCAACATCGTGAATGCCATAATGTTCCAAAGGCTTCATGAAACGAGTGCGATTCAGTTCATCTTTGGTGATTTTGTCGGCACGATAGAGCACCCAAAGCTCTTCATTCAGCGGGTGATATACTGTATGGAACTCGTGTGCGCTGGGAATGCCAAGGCTTTTCAGGTTGTATTTCTCATATATGCGCTCAAAAGCCACTTCGGCGGCTGCATCAAAATCCCATAAGGTGCGGTCGAGGTCAAAGAAGATATGCTTGTATTTTGACATAGGTTGCGGGACTAAGTGACTAGTGATGCTCTCGTTTCTCGTCTCGCAGTCTCGCTCCTTTGAGAGCATTTGCCTTTGCCATTCGAAGAGAGCCACAGCAGCGGCATGACTCACGTTGAGCGATCGGGTGGGGCCAGGCACTGGGATGTAAACCACCATGTCGCATTGGTCGAGCATTTCGTCGCTCAGGCCGTTGCGCTCGTTGCCTACAATGAATGCGATATCTTCGGGAAGTGGTGTGTCATAGATACAAGTGGCGTTGTTGGCAGTTTCGATGGCGACGATTTTTTTGCTTTTAGGTACGATTTTATGCAAGTCGGTCTCTCCGCTGAAATACCATCGGATGTTGTCGCGGCTTGAGGCAGCGGCACGACGCACCTTACCCAGCCGGTGCTCCTCTTCGCTGCCCAAGAAACAGACCTCAGAAGCTCCGATATTGTCGGCCAAGCGAATCATGGCACCAAGGTTGTCGGGCGTCATCAGGTGGTCAGCGATGAGTATGGGATGGGGAAGCCGCTCGAATAGGGTCTCAGGATTGAGTTCGCCGAAAAGGTCGTTGGATTTCAAATAGCTCATGGCCAAAACTTACTCAACAATGATTTTTTTGATGATGACTTGCCCCTCAGTGGTGACATGCACGACATAGACGCCTTTAGAGAGGATACCGCAATCGATAAGGGTGTCGCCCGAACTGTCGCCACTTAATACGGCTTGTCCGATGTTGTTGTAGATGACGTAACTGTAAGGTATCTCGTAGTTGATGTTCAGTGAATTCCGGGTGGGATTGGGGAAGATTTTCAATGTGGTCTCGAGGCTGTCGACACCTACGACGGTGATTTCGACGGTGGCGAAGGCGGGTAAGGATTGTTGTCCATTTCTACTGATGGCCACGACGCTATAGGTGTAAGTGCCAATGTTGACGAGTTGTGTGAAAGAGGTCTCAGTCTGAGTTGACACGGGAGTGCCATCACGGCGGATGATGTAGTGTTCGGCATCATCGATGCCTTGCCATGTCAAGGAGACTTCGTTATCGACGACTTGGGCCTCCAATTCCAGTTCGGGCAAAAGTGTCACCATGTTGGATGATGGGAATTGTATGTCATCGATCCAGCAACAGTCGTCGCCGTAGCTGCCGCTGCCGTCTTTCATATAAATCCACTTGAATTTATGAGTGCCGGCACTAACAGGGAAGGACTCATGGCTCCAGCCGACTTCTCCCGACCATTCGCCCTTGGGGGTGTTGTCAATATAGAAGGTGAGTTTGTCCTTGTTGGCCTCAGTGCAGATTTTCTTATAGAAGCTGATAATGCCATCTTCTGACACGTCGATACTTACTTGCAGTGTGGTGAGGTGGGTGTTGCCAATGGCTCCCGAACGTGCGCTGTAGGACCCCGTGTTGGAGGTGCTATTGTCGATGAACCAAGAAGCCCCGCCAAGCGTCTCCCAAGCGAAGGCGCTGAAATCGCCCGTCTCAAAAGTCTCTTTGACAGGCCCGATATTGATCAGTTCAGTACCGTTGATTGTATAGGGCAAGGCTTCCATGTGGTAATACACTTCCAAACTGGATCCGCTGGGGATGTCGGCAGAAGTGGTAAACGTGGCCGTGGCGGTGGCTGACTCTCCTGCGGGAATCGGGCCAAGGTTGTATTGTATTGGATTGAAAACCAATTTGGAGGAGCTACTATAAAGTTGAACTTTGGTTGCGTTTATATCTGACGATCCCGTGTTCCTGAATCCGATTAATAAAGTGCCGCTTTCACCAGGATTGGTATTGCCCAATGTTCTGAAGTCTGACAAGGCAAAAACAGGTGCGTGCAAGGTCATGCGGAACTGGCTGTGCCAGGTGTGACTGCCATCGGTGCAAAGGAGGGTGAAATAGGCTTGTGTGCCGTCTGTGATCATTTCGTTGATGGCGATTTGGAAAGCGTTGCTAAGCGTGTGTTCGCCCATGGCTTCGATGGAAGGGATGGTGGCCGTACCGTTCAGGATGTTGAGGTCGGGGGAGTCGCTGCTCAACGTAATTTGTACGTTGGTGGCAGCTTCGTTGCCGATGTTCTTGAGGGTCAGGTTGAGGTTGATGGTCTCGCCATAGTCGGCTTGTCCATTGGTGTCGTTGATGCTGAAGCTGTTATAGGTGAGATAAGGCCCATTGGCAGGGATGATGGCGATGTCGCGTACCTCGGTGACTTTGTTGAAGCTGGTCACCACGAGTTGTGCCGTCCCAGTCTCGGTAGGGCTCTCAAAGGTTAAGGTGGCTTCGCCGTTGGTGATGGGAGAGCTAGCGATGACGGTTCCGTTGATGGAGAGTGTGGCGAGGGCATGCTCGGCCTCTGCGGTGAGACGTAGTTCGGTTTGGCCGAGGAAGAGGGCTTCCGGCTCACAGGTGAGGTTCATCTCCGTTGGGTTGTCGGTGCGCATCATCAGGCTCGGGTCACCAAAGAGGATCCATGTGTTGTGGGTAGCGCCTTGGTCGGAGGGATGAAGATCAAGGATTTTCATGTTGCCGTTGAGTGAAGCACCTCCCAAGGTATGGTGGTAATGGTCGGCATTGCGCCATTCGCAGAGGATGTCAACCATCTCGTCTTGTCCTGTCATAGGGGGCTGCCAAGGTTGCGAGGTCCAGCTGAACATGCCGCCAATGGCGCCTGTAGGAACGCCTGTGCTATTGTTGGTGGCACGCATCCACGCTTCGGCAAAGCAGGGCTGGCTGTAGTTGAATTGTCCGTTGAGGCAAGCCGTCGACCAGATGACGGGCCATTTGTAGTCGTTGACTAATGCATTGACATGGCTGTTGTTGAAGCTGCCCACATACCAACTCGTCTGTGAGCCATGGTTGCAGTAGTTGCAGATGCTGGCGCCATTGTTGAAGTTTTCTCTCAACATGGCTGCATTGGTGCCTACGCCCACACCGTGATGATGTTGTGAAACTTCACTGTAAGTATAGTGCAGCAAGGTGTCGCGGATGTATTCAATATGTTGATAGTCTGATTCGCCACCGTTGTGTCCGCTACCGGCTCCTTCGTTGGAACCTATGCCGATGCCTTTGTTGAGCCAGTCGGTTTGAGCGGTGATGTCGCGTTCGTAGTAGATCACTTTCGTGACTTGGTTTTGCACATCGGTCACACTCTCGGCCGAGAAACGGCCTACAAACACCTCTGGGTAATAGTCGTTGCCTTCGAGTTGGCCAAACCAGATGTCGGACGCGCCTCCGCTCATCATCTTGGGAGTGAGGTCGGCATAGTCGCCCACGAGGAGCACATAACAGAGGTTTTCGTCGGGATTGTTGTAGTGGGTGAGGATATATGACTTGATGAGGTCTGTGTTGTTGCCTCCTATCTCGGAGAGGCTGACCATGGTTGTCGGTCGTCCCGACATGTTCTTCCAGTCGACAAAAGGTTGCATGGCATCCAAGAAACGGTCGGGACAAATGACCAAAAGGCTACCTTCGTCAGTAACGAAGGAGTATTTGGCAGCCTTGTCGCGATAGTTGACGAAACGGTGAGCATACATGGCCTCCGACTCGGGTGAGAGGTGGGCTTGACCTTTTTTGCGGCTCAGCTTGGGGTTGCTCCCCTTCTCTTTGGTTTGGCTCATCGTCAGTACCAGATGCGTATACACACGTAGGGTCTTGGTAACGGGGTTATAGGCGAAGGGGTAGACAATGATGTTTTGCCCACGGTAGTCGCGGATGATATAAGGCTTGTCAAGCAGGGCTTGAGAGGCAGGGTAGAAGGCGTTTTGCGAGTATGCTTTTCCATAGCAGAAAGGGACGCTTGCCGGGTCGACTTCTCGGCTGAGATTGCCTTTTGATGGTGCGATTTCTATATTTTCAAAATCCTTATATTGAGAGTCGTCAATGCGGACTTCCATCTTCGCCTCGTCGTCGATGAGTAGGGGGATGGCGAAAAGCGGTAAGTCGGGAGCTCCTTCTTCGAGCATTGAGGCCATTTTGGGTACGGTGATGATGTGTTGTGTACCTTGGGGAGTGGCTACAGCTGTTTGGAAGAAACCTTCGAGAGAGAATGCGACCGTAGTGGTTTGCTCAGTGCTCGTCATAAGATAGGTATTGGGTGCGGCGGGTCGTGAGCTTGTGATGGGTGTCCATTGTTGTGCAACGGCACTAAACGACAGCAGGATGATGCATAGGAGTATGGATGTTTTTTTCATGTTCCTTCGGGTTGTATTTGGGGGCAAAGGTAAGGAAAAAAGGCTGAATGAGGTTAGGGTAGAGACAAAAAAACAGACGGGCCTCTTGGGGAAGTCCGTCTGTCTCGTCGGATATAAAATAGTCTGTTAGGTAATGCGTTTTTAGTCCACGTTGTCGTGGAGGAAGGAGTTCTCGCTGCTGATGCCGCCTTGCGAGGTGGAGTAGTGCGAGAGGTCGCTCTCGTCGCTATGGTTGATCTCGACGTTGCGGCGCAGGTAGGCGGGTTGGTTTTCCAGCTCCTCCAAGCCTCGGGTTGTCCTGAAGTTCATGCTCAAGGCGCGCAGACGCTGTTTCTTCAGTTGTTCCTTCGGGTCGGTCTCTTTGGCTTTCTTGGCCTCAAGCACGGCGATTTCCTGTTCGGTGCGAGCCTGCACTTCTTCTTTCGTGATGATGCGCGAGGTGATCTCGAAACCTTCATCGTCGTTGTTGCTCGAGCTGAACGGGTTGTCGAACACCCTCACCACGGGACGATCGCCATCGTTACGGTGACCCTGTGGCGTCTCCTGTATCGGTGCAGATGGGGCGGGCTCGTTGATGGGCTCAAAGAGGGGAGTGTCGTCTTCAACGTTGTTTTCGTTGGTGGCCACGACCTCTTCTTGCGGTTTGGCTTCTTCCATGGTTTTGGCTTCTTCATGCTTGGGATCGGCAACCATGGGCTCGGTGTGCTCTGTGGCTTGCGGTTCTAAGAGGGAATGGACGGTTTTTTCCTCGTGCTTGGGAGTCACGTCTTCCTTGGGATGTATCGTCTCGACCTCGTTGGCGGCCACCGAACCCACAGCCAAGTTGGCGGGTTGGGCGGGTGCTGGGTCTTCGTCCTTCACTTTGCCGCTCAGGTCATAGACCTTCTTGGGTTGGGTGGGGTTGGTGGGTGCTTGTTTCTCTGCCAGCACGCTGCTATAAGGCTTGGCATCGTGGTTGAAACCAGTGGCGATAAGGGTTACGCTGAGGGCCTCGCCGAGGCTTTCGTCGGTGCCGTTGCCCCAAATGACGTCGCTGTTGTTGCCGCATGCGTTTTGGGCGATCTCGAGGATTTCGTCCACTTCGTCCAACGAGACTTCGTTAGTGCCAGAGGTGATGTAGAGCAGGATGTTCTTTGCGCCCTCGATGTTCGAGTCGTTGAGCAGGGGCGAGTGGATGGCGTCTTTGATGGCTTTCTCGGCGCGACCTTCGCCCTCGGCGGTGCCAGATCCCATGATGGCCTTGCCGCTGTCTTTCATGACGGTCTTTACGTCCTCAAAGTCGACGTTGACATAGCCGGGCACGGTGATGATCTCGGCGATGCCACGTGCGGCTGTGGCCAACACGTCATCGGCTTTCTTGAAGGCTTCTGACAGTTTCATGTTGCCATATTGGTCGCGGAGCTTGTCGGTGCTGATGAGGATGAGCGTGTCGACGCATTTCTTCAGCTCCTCGATGCCTGCCATGGCTTGCAGTTTGCGGCGGCGGCCTTCGCGTTCCATAGGCATGGTGATGATGCCGACGGTGAGGATGCCTTTGTCTTTGGCGATTTTGGCCACTACAGGGGCTGCTCCAGTGCCTGTGCCGCCGCCCATACCGGCGGTGACGAAGAGCATCTTGGTGTTTTCGTCCATCAGGGCCTCAAGTTCATCGCGGCTCATTTCGGCGGCTTCGCGACCGATGTTGGGGTCGTTGCCTGCACCCAATTCACGCTTGCCAAGGTGCACAGTGGTCTTGACTTTGCTTTTCAGCAAGGCTTGGTGGTCGGTGTTGCACAAGACGAAATCGACGCCTTGTATGCCTTCTTCCATCATGTGGTTGACGGCGTTGCCTCCACCACCTCCCACACCGACGACTTTGATATAGTTAGGTTTGTCAATATCGACGGGAGTGAACATCTCGTCATGATGCAAGGTTGTGTAGTCTTCTGCCATAGTTCTTCGTTTTTGATAGGGTTAGTCGATGTCGTCGGGGGTAAGGATGTCGCTCATCTTGGCGATGATCGATTTCAAGTCCAGGCCTTTCTTTTTGGTTTTTTTGCCAGGTTTTTCGGTCTTCTCGCTCACGGGCTCTTCCGGTTGTTCGACCGTAGGCTCCATGGCTTTTTGGGCTCCGTAGAGTTTCTCTCTTTCAGCTTCTTGCATGGCATGGAGGTGGTCGTCATGCTCCATGCGGGCGATGGTCTCGATGACGATGCCGATGCCAGTGGAGTACATCGGGCTCGACATTTCTTTCTCCGTGTTTTGGTTGAGGTGTTCGTTGGGGTAGCCGATGCGCACCTCCAGACCGGTCTTGAACTCGGCCAGTTGTTGGATGTGCCTCATCAGGGCACCGCCACCAGTGAGTACGATGCCGGCGATGAGGTTGTTCTCCGACTTGGCCTTCTGGATTTCGTAGTTGACGAGTTCGAAGATCTCCTCCAAACGGGCTTGGATGATGTGGGCCAGGTTCTTAAACGAGATTTCTTTGGCTTCGCGACCGCGGATGCCAGGGATGGATACCACTTCGTCTTCGCGGTTCTCGCTGGCCAGGGCAGAACCGAACTTCACCTTGACTTCTTCTGCGTAGTGCTTGATGATGGAGCATCCGGTGCAGATGTCATCGGTGATGATGTTGCCTCCAAAGGGGATGACGGCGGTGTGCTGGATCTTCTTGTCTTTGAAGATGGCGATGTCGGTGGTGCCGCCACCGATGTCGACGAGCACTACGCCGGCGTCTTTCTCTTCCTCGTCGAGGACGGCCTGTGCCGAGGCGATGGGCTCCAGGATCATGTAGTCCATCTCAAGGCCAGCACTTTCGATGCATTTGACGATGTTTTTGGCTGCCGAGGTCTGGCCGATGATGACGTGGAAGTTGGCTTCGATCTTGTTGCCGAGCATGCCCACGGGGTTGGTGGCCAGTTCGCCATCGACGTAGGTGTCTTGGCGGATGACGTCGATGATTTCTTCACCAGGGGTCATGTTGATCTTGAACGTGTCGTTGCGCAGCCGCTCAAGTTCGGCCTCTGTGATTTCGATTTCGTGGTTGTCACGCATCAGCACGCCCCGGTGTTGGAGACTCTTGATGTGCTGACCTGCGATGCCCACGCTGACACGGCAGATTTCGACCCCCGACTGCTCGGAGGCTTGCTTGACGGCGGTCTTGATGGCTTCGACGGTGTCGAAGATGTTGGTGACGACGCCGCGTCTGACACCTGTGGAAATGGTCTTGCCATATCCCAGGATCTCAATTTTTCCGTTGTCGGCTTTGCGGCCTACGATACAGGCCACTTTCGTTGTGCCGATGTCTAATCCGACGATGATTTTTCCTTCACTCATTGCTTTATCGTTTTGTACAGACTATTTGGTTTTTATAATTCAAGTTGATGCTTTTCATGTTTTTTGACTCGGCGTTGGGGCACTGTTTCATGAAGATCTCCAGTCGCTTCAGTTTGTCGGCTGCGAGGCAAGTGTCGCCTACGATGACTCTGGCGCCGATATCTTTTACCGTAAGTTCAAATTCATTGAGAGAGTTGCAGTAGATCTGTCCTACGCTATTGTTGATGAAATCGTTGGCTTCGATGGCTTTAAACCAGGTCAGCGCGTTGATGAGGTTGCGGTGACTCTCCAGTGTGTCGACGAGGGTGTAGGCCTCTGTCTCGTTGTCGATGTCGAAGTTGCCGCTGGCCACCATGACATAGGGCGTGTAGAGTCGACTTGTTGGGATGACGACGCCTTCCTTGGTCACATAAACAGAGCGGCCGTTTTTGCCAAACACCCTGAACTGGGGCTCGTATTCCTCATAACTGACTTTGAGCGTTCCTTCCAAGTCGATATAGGAGGTGTTGTCGGCAATCCATGGATTGCGGTCGAGTTGCTTTTGTATGTGCATCATATTGACAGTGCCGATGCTTTTGTTGCCGCACAGTTGCCACAGTTCTTCGCGCACCTCTGCTTTCCTGACGAAGCCGGTATCCGTCTCGGTAATCAGCTGGATGGATTGTAGCGGACGGTTGAGGTAGTTCTCTCTGGCAAAGACAAAGAGGACGATCAGCGCAGCCGCCGTGATGCCCCATATTGCTATGCTTAATATCTTCTTTACCATGTCTTGATCATGTTTTCCAAGGGTTCAACAAAACGGTCGATGTCGCCAGCGCCCATGGTGACCAGAAGCTCGGGCTTCTCGCTTTCAATCAGGTTGACGAGTTCCGACTTGGAACAGAGGCGTTTGCCAGTAAGCTGTACCTTGTCCAAGAGGGCTTGTGAGGTGATGCCTTCGATGGGCAACTCGCGGGCAGGGTAGATGTCGAGTAAAACCAATTCGTCGGCCATGGCCAGCACCTCGGCGAAGCCGTCCATGAAGTCGCGTGTGCGGCTGAAGAGATGGGGCTGGAAAACCAGGGTGAGCTTCTTTCCTGGGAACGAACTCTTGATGGCGGTGAGGCACGAACGGATTTCCTCGGGGTGGTGCGCGTAGTCGTCAATGTAGCAGTGTCTTGCGTTTTTGACGCGGATGTCGAAGCGACGCTTCACGCCTTTGAAGGACGACAGTGCTTCGGCAATGGCTTTGGCATCGAGTCCGACCTGTCGGGCAGCGATGAAGGCAGCCGTGGCGTTCAGCACATTGTGCTTGCCTGCCATAGGTAGCCTGACTTCGGTCATCTCTCTTTCACCTCGGATGATGAAATCCGTCACGCCTTGTTCCGATTTGAGGATTTCAGCGTGGTAGTCGCTGCCTTCACTAAAGCCGAAGCGGATGCCTCGGTCGGTTGTGACGGCCAAGTCTTCCTTGACGATGACTTTGCTTTCGGTGAGGTTGGCGAAGTCATTGAAGCTTTGCACCAGATGTTGGCGGTCGCCATAGATGTCGAGGTGGTCGGCATCGATGGAGTTGATGATGCTGATGTTGGGGTGGAGTTGGAGGAACGAATGGTCGAACTCATCGGCTTCCACCACGATGATGAAGTCTTTCTCCTTGCTCAGCAGTAGGTTGCTGTTGAAGTTGTTGGCGATGCCGCCGATGAAGGCGGTGGTGCTCATCCTGCATTCGTTGAGGATGTGGGCCACCATAGCGGTGGTCGTGGTCTTGCCGTGTGTGCCAGCCACCGCGATGGTGAAGTGCCCTTCCGTGACCTTGCCCAAGGCCGCGGCGCGTTTCATAATCTTTATATTGTTTTGTCGAAGGGTTTCGAACTCCTTCAGGTCTTTCGGAACTGCGGGTGTGTATACGACGAAGTCGATGTGGGCGGGCAACAGGTCGGGTCTGTCTTCATAATGGATGGCCATGCCCTCGTCTTCGAGTTGTCGTGTCAGTGGGGAAGGGGTACGGTCGTAGCCGGCCACGGTATGGCCTTGGCTGTGGTAGTAGCGGGCGAGGGCGCTCATGCCGATGCCGCCGATGCCTAACATATAGATGGTATGTCCTTCTCCGTTTGTCATATTCTTGTTTGTTGTTTTTACATTCTTACTTGGCAGAGGTATACACCGTTTTGTTTTCTGTCGCCCCTTCGGGGCTGGGTTTAGCTTATGGCTTTTATGATTTGGTCGACGATATCTTCGGCGGCGTTCGGGCGAGCGAATTTTCCGATATTGGTGCTTAGTTTCTGTTGTAGCTCTTTGTCGGCAGCCAGCCGCATCAGGGCGGGGACGAGCTCCTGCTCGGCGTCGGCGTTGCGCACCATGAGGGCAGCCTCGGCGTCGACGAGTTGCTGGGCGTTTTTGGTCTGGTGGTCTTCGGCGGCGGTGGGTAGCGGCACGAAGATGACGGGTCGTTGCACCAAGGCCAGCTCAGAAATTGACATGGCACCGGCGCGTGAGATGACCACGTCGGCCAGCCCATAGGCCAGGTCCATGCGCTCGATAAAGACGGTGGGCTTCACGCGGTTTTCGAGGCCTAGTGCCTTCACTTCTTCGTTGGCTTTGTCGATATAGGTCTTGCCAGTCTGCCAGATGAGTTGCAGGTCGCCATCGCAGAAGGCTTTGAGTTGGGCACTGATACCTTTGTTGATGCCCAAGGCGCCCTGGCTGCCACCTACCAACAATGCGACGGGTCGAGTCGGGTCGAGGTGGAAGAACGTGGCGGCTTCCTCACGGGTGCCGTTGAGGGTGATGTTAGCCCTCAAAGGGTTGCCGGTGAAGTGTATCTTCTCGGCAGGGAACCATTGGTCGAGGTGGTCGTAGGCTACGCAGATGGCTTTGGCTTGCTTGCCTACGTTGCGGTTGGTCTTGCCGGGGTATGAGTTCTGCTCTTGGATGACGGTGGGGATGCCGAGCCAGTTGGCGGCTTTCAGTGTGGGACCGCTAGCGAAGCCGCCCACGCCGATAACCACGTCGGGCTTGAAGCGTCTCAGTATGCGGCGTGCCTTGCTGAGGCTACTGATGAGTTTGAAGGGCAACAGGAGCGACTTGATGTCTTTCGTCATGCCGCTGATCCACAGCCCTTCGATGGGATAGCCTGCCTTGGGCACGCGTTCCATCTCCATGCGTCCCTTGGCACCGATAAACAGGATGTCGGCCTCGGGGAAACGCCTCTTCAAGGCATCGGCAATGGCGATGGCGGGGAAGATGTGGCCACCAGTGCCGCCGCCACTAATCACGACTTTCAAGTTCTGTTTCATAGCTTGTATCGATTGGTTCAACGATGGCTTCTATTTCTTGTTCTTTGTTCATGCTCTCGTCCTCCATGCTTCGGGTGACACTGAGAATCATGCCGATGATGATGCCTGTGGCCATCAGAGAGGTTCCTCCCATGCTGACGAAGGGCAGCGGCTGACCCGTGACAGGCAGCAGTCCGATGCTGACGCCCATGTTAATCATGGCTTGGAGGATGATGAGGAATCCGAGTCCAAAGGCCATCAGAGCACCGAAGGTGAGGGTGCGCTTGCTTACGATGCGGATGACTCGCGTAAAGAGGATGACATAGAGCAGCAGCACGAGGACGCCGCCTACGATGCCATATTCCTCGATGATGATAGCATAGATGAAGTCGGAGTAGGGGTGAGGCAGGAAGTTGCGTTGCTCGCTTTTTCCAGGACCTTTGCCGAAGACCGAACCCGATGCCACGGCGATGTCGGCATAAGTGCGTTGCATGTGGCTGTCGTCGAAACGGTTGATCTCGCCTTTGTCCTCGCCCATCGACTTCAAACGGTTCGACCATGTCTGGATGCGGTTTTGCTTGGCCTTGAATTCGCTGGCCGACTTCGTGCCTTGCGCCACTTCTTCTTCATGAGCTTTGATACGATTCTTGTTGTCAATGCTTGTCTTGGCAGCATCGAAGGCGAGATAGAGACCCATGCCCACCACACAGAGACCTACGAGTGAGAAGAGGTGCAACATCTTGACGCGACCGATGAAGAGCAAAACCATGCACACCGCGATCAGGATGAGGGCTGTTGATAGGTTCTCGGTGAAGATGAGGGCCACGGTAAGCAGGATGGGTGCTGCTATCTTTATTAGGAAATCCTTGTATCTGTACACCTTGCCCTCCATCATGATGAGTTGTCGTGCCAAGTAGGTGATGAGGATGATCTTGGCCATCTCGCTGGGTTGGAACGAGAACCCGCCCACGTTGATTGAACGGCTGGCGTCGTTGATGTTGCGGCCGAAGACGAGGGTGTAGAGCAGCAGCGCCATGGTAGGGATCAGGAGCACCCAGGCGATTTTTGCGTAGTGTTTGTAGTTGACTCTGGAGGCGCCAAACATCATCAGGAATCCGAAAAGCAGCATGGTGAGGTGCTTCATCAGCGCCTTGCCGGTGTCGCCTTCATATTTGTTGACGGCCAAAGCACTTGTCGCGCTGTAGACCACAATCAATGAGATGACGGCCAGCAACAGCGCGATGATCCAAATGACCTTGTCGCCTTTCAATATTTTATTGATGAAGCTCATTTTCCAGTTGCTTTACAGTTTGGGTAAATAGATCGCCACGTTCTGCGAAGTTCTCTCCGGCTGTTTTTGCTGCAGGTGAGAACAACACGATGTCGTCGCCCTTGGCCAAAAGTGAGGCAGTCCTGACGGCCTCTTCGACGCTGTCGGCTTCGAAGATGTCCTTGACTTCACGTTGGAATGCCTTCTTCATCTTGGCCTGGCTTTTGCCTATGCAAACCATCGCTTTCACTTTTTTCTTCGCCATGCGACGCAGGTCTTTCATGTCGGCCTCGCACTCGTCGCCGCCTGCAATCCAGATGACAGGCCGTACTATATTCTCAAAGGTGAACCAGGTGGCATTGACGTTCTCGGCGCGCGAGTCGTCGTAATACATCACCCCGTCGACAGTGGCGATGTAGTCCTGACGATGGCAGATGGTGCCGATGTTGCTCAGGCTCTGTTTGATGTTCTCTTTCCTAATCTGCAATATCTGTGACGATATGCTGGCTACCATGGAGTGGGGCTGTTGCTTTGTGTTGGTAAGTTCTTCGATGTAGGTCATGGTATTGTAGTTGGTTTGTTGGGCTGTCGCAATTTTCAGTTCCAAAGGGGCTGGGGGTGAGATTGGACAGCCGTCAATTTATCGGATTTTAAACGTTATCAATGTAAATGCAGCCAAGAGAATGGTCACGATCCAGAAGCGCAAGGTGATTTTCACCTCGTGGTGGACGGCATTGTGTCCCTCGCCGTGCCCCTTGAAGGTAACGGTGGAGTTGGGCCACGTTTTCTTGAAGTCGCTATAGCTGGTTCTGAAGTGGTCATGCAAAGGCCCTTTTTTCCAGATGCGGTGTTTCTTGCCTCGTTTGAGGAAGAGTTTCACGTCGAGATCGGAGAGGATTTCGAAGAGGAACACGCCGCAGAGCAAGGGAAGGAGCAGCTCCTTGTGCATGATGATGGCCGATACCGCGATGATGCCACCTATGGTCAGGCTTCCCGTGTCGCCCATGAAGATTTGGGCAGGGTAGGAGTTGAACCACAGGAAACCGATGAGAGCACCGACGAAGGAGGCCATGAAGACCACGAGCTCTTCGCTGCCCGGGATGTACATCAAGTTCAGGTGGCTTGCTGTGACCGCGTTACTTGAGATATAGGCGAGCAGCAGCAAGGTCAAGCCGATGATGGCTGAGTTGCCCGAAGCCATGCCATCCATACCGTCGTTGAGGTTGGATCCGTTGCTGACGGCGGCCACGACGAAGACGGTGAGCAGTACGAGAAACACCCATGCCAGATTGTACATCCACTTCTCGCCTGCCCATTTGAAGAGGTCGGCATAGTTGAGGTTGTGGCTTTTCACGAAGGGGATGGTGGTACGTGTCGACTTTACGTCGGGGCTCTTCTGAACCACCTCGGTGTTGTTTTCGATCTTCACCTCCACTTTCTCGTTGATTTGCACGGCTGGACTGAAACGCAGGGTGAGTCCGACGATGAGGCCCAATAGGATTTGTCCGCCTAGTTTGACCGCAGGCTTCAGGCCGTCTTTCTTGTGCTTGAAGGTCTTGGTGTAGTCGTCGGCGAAGCCCAGGATGCCGAGAATGAGTGTGGTGATGATCATCAGGATGGTGTAGACGCTATGCAGTTTGCAAACGAGCAATACGGGGATGAGGATAGCCATGATGATGATGACGCCACCCATGGTGGGCACGCCCACTTTTTTGGTGTTGTAGGGGTCGATGGCCGCATCGCGTTGGGTCTCGACGATATGTTTGCGTTTCAGCATCTTGATGAACCAGTTACCGAACCACACCGCGACGATGAGCGCGATGATGATGGCCATTGCGGCGCGGAAGGTGACGTAGTTGAACACGCCCGCACCGGGGAAGTCGTTTTGGTCGAGGTAGTTGAAGAGATAGTACAGCATTATTCAGCCTCCTTGAAAGCTAGCGACAAGGCTTCCTTGTCGTCGAAATGGTTCTTTATTCCGTTGATTTCCTGATAGTTCTCATGGCCTTTGCCTGCCAGCAGGATGATGTCGCCAGGTTTGGCCAGGGCCACGGCGGTGCGGATGGCTTCGCCGCGGTTGGTGATGCTTAGCACCTTGTGTTTGTCTTCCTCGGCGATGCCCGCCTTCATTTGGCGGATGATTTCGTCGGGGTCTTCGTTGCGCGGGTTGTCGCTGGTGAGGATGACTTTGTCGCTCAGTTTGACGGCCACGGCAGCCATCTCGGGGCGCTTAGTGGCGTCGCGGTTGCCGCCGCAACCCACGATGGTGATGAGTGTCTCCTTGTGATGGCGTACCTCATTGATGGTGACGAGCACGTTCTGCAAGGCGTCGGGGGTGTGGGCGTAGTCGACGATGCCGATGATGCCCTGGGCCGAGTGCACCATGTCGAAGCGGCCGTTGGCGCCATGCAGTTTGCTGAGTTCTACCAGCAGTTCTTCTTTGTTGAAGCCCAATGACAGCGCTGCGCCATAGATGGCCAACAGGTTGCTGGCGTTGAATCCGCCTACCAGTTGAGTGAACACTTCTGTGCCATTCACCTTGAGCAGCATGCCGTCGAAGTGGCTCTCCATGACGATGCCTTTGAAGTCGGCATCGTGTTTCAGGGCGTAACTCAATTTCTTGGCTTTGGTGTTTTGCAACATGAAGGCGCCGTTTTTGTCGTCGAGGTTGGTGAGGGCGAAGGCCGATTTGGGCAGGCCATCGAAGAATTTCTTCTTGGCATTGCGGTAGTTGGCCATGGTCTTGTGGTAGTCGAGATGGTCGTGGGTGAGGTTGGTGAAGATGCCGCCGGCGAAATGCAGCCCCGCGATGCGTTCTTGGGCCACGCTGTGCGAGCTCACCTCCATGAAGGCGTATTCGCAGCCTTTGTCCACCATGCGTTGCAAGAGCGTGTTGAGCTCGATGGGGTCGGGGGTGGTGTGTGTTGAGGCGACAACGTCGCGCCCGATGATGTTCTCGATGGTGGAGAGCAGTCCGCAGTGATAGCCCGCCCCTGTGAAGAGCCTATATAATAAGGTGGCGATGGTGGTCTTGCCATTGGTGCCTGTCACGCCTACCAAGCGCAGTTTCTCCGAGGGATTGCCGAAGAAATTGGAGGCTGCCATGCCCAACACGTAGGCCGAGTTGTCGACTTTCACGAAGGTCACCTGCTCAGGTTTCTTTCGAGGCATTTTCTCGCAAACGATGGCTGTCGCTCCTTGTTCGATGGCTTTGTCGATGTAGTCGTGACCATCGACTTGTGTGCCCTTCACCGCGAAGAACAGCGTGCCGGATTGCACTTTTCGCGAGTCGAAGGCGATGTCAAGGATGTCGATGTCTTTGTCGCCAACGATTTCCAAAAGGTTGCAGTTGACCAATATCTCTTTGAGCTTCATTTCTTTTCTAGTTTTAAGTGAATGACACTGTTGGCTTTGAGGGTGTCGCCGGCATGCAGCGACTGCTCGGTGATGATGCCTTGGCCGGTGAAGTCGGCCTTGAGCCCCATGTTTTCGAGGAGGTAAACGGCGTCGGTGATGTCCATGCCGACCACGTTGGGCACGACGTTGTCGTCCAGATGGGCCTCACGGATGCGTGTCTCACCGTCTTCGGAGTGCTCCACGGTGACCCAATCGCCGTTGATGGCCAAATCGGTGTACGACTTGTTGATGCCTTTGAGGTAGTTGGTCTCTTTGTCGTGGCGCACGATGACGGGACCTTGCGGCTGTCGCGTCGTGACTTTGATGGAGTCTTCGTCTTGCGTGCCGATGCGCATGGCATACACCTTTTCGGCGATTTCCCTGAAGCCAGGGGCCGACACGCCACCGGCGGCCCAGAAGCGGCCACGGGCACGGCTTACCATGACGATGCAGCTATAGCGCGGTTTCTCGGCAGGGAAGTAGCCCACGAAGGTGGTGTTGTAGAGTTTGCGGCCAATGCCGGGTTCGTGGTAGGCATAGCCTTGCACACGATCGTAGTATTGTGCGGTACCCGTCTTGCCGGCCACATTGACGACACAGCCTTGGAACTGTCGTCTGGCGGTGCCGCGGATGGCCACGCCTTCCAGCATGGTCTGCAGTTTCTCGATGGCGTCGGGCGGGGCGATGTGCTCGTTGAGTACGATGGGGTCGAAGCGCTTGATGATTTGGTTGCCGCGACGCACTTCGCTGACGAATTGTGGCTTCATCATGCGCCCGCCATTGGCGATGGCATTGTAGATCATGACGAGTTGCAGGGGCGTCACGTTGACCTCGTAGCCGATCGACATCCACGGCAGGGTCACCTTCGACCATCCGCCAGGTTTGTCTTTGTCTTTCGGGTCTTTGATGACCGGTTGCGACTCGCCTGTGATGCCTGTGCCGATTTTCTTGTTCAGCCCCAATGCATAGAGCCCGTTGACATATTGTTCGGGATGTGCCGCGAATGCGCGGGTGATGAGCACGGCGGTGCCTTTGTTTGACGACTGCTCGATGACCTCTTGCACGGTGCAGATGCCGTTTTTGGCAAAGCTATGGTCGTCTTTCATCACGCGGTTTGAGAACTTGATGGGGCCTGTGCCGATGTTCACCAAGTCGGTGAGTTTGATATCTTGTTTCTGGTTGAGGAGGACGACCATCGAGACGATCTTGAATACCGAGCCGGGCTCGTAGCGCTCGGTGAGGGCCACGTTATACGACTCCTCGTAGGCTCCTGTCTCGTGGTTGAGGCGCAGGTTGGCCAAGGCCTTCACGTAGCCTGTCTCCACGTCCATCAGGATGGCGCATCCTTGTTCGGCCTTGTTTTCGGTGAGCGTGTGGTTGAGGGCGCTCTCCACGATGTCTTGCAGTTTGATGTCGAAGGTGGTGACCACATCGTTGCCGTTCCTCGCTTCGGTGTTATCCTCCGAGTCGACGGGCACATAGCCGCCGTTATGGATCCTTCTCACCAGTTGCTGCCCGTTTATGCCTTTGAGGTACTCGTTGTAGGCACCTTCGATGCCGAAATAGTAGCCCTTTTCTTCGTTGGCCATGCCGAGCATGAGGCTGGCGAGTTCCTTATAGGGCCGCTCGCGACGGACTTTTTTCTCCCAGATGATACCGCCTTTGTAGGGTCCACGGTTGAAGATGACAAATTGCTGCATTTTGCGCAGCTCGGGTTGGGTGATGTTGAGCGCTATCTTGTAGTAGCGGCTGCCTTTGGCTATGCCTTGGGCGAAGAAGGCCTTCCACTCTTCGGGGTTGCGTTTGGGCAGCAGCTGTGCCATTTGTCGGCAGAGCGAGTCGATATTGTCGGCCAAGAATGCCGAGTCGACGGCTTTGTAGTCGAAGAAGACGTCGTAGAGTGGGATGGAGGTGGCCATCAGCTGGCCATCGGACGAGAGGATGTTGCCACGCGAGGCTTCGAGCGTCTGTATGCGGTATTCCTGCTTCTCGGCCAGTTGCTGCAGTTCCTTGCTGTCTTTGGTCTGCACCAGTATGATCTTCACGATGATGGTGATGCCGAAGAGGAGTACGAAGAAATACACCAGGTAGGTCTTCCAAAGGGTGTCGGATCTGGGGTCTAGTTTCATGGCTGTTCCTCCTGCTTTTCGGGTTGTTCGACTTCGATGCGTTTCAGCGGTGTGATGGCTTCCTTAAGTCCGGTGCCAGCCAGTCTTTTGACCAATTCCGACTGTTTCGAGGCTTCCATGATCTCCGATTTCAGCTGCACATATTCCACCTGCAAGTCGTTGAGCCGTTTCGAGGTCTTGGCGAGCTCGCGGGTGCGCTCTTCGGCGATGTAGGTGTTGGTGATGATGGCCATGAGCAATAGGGTCACATAGACCATAAACGGGAATTGCTTGGAGATTTCTTCTCTCACGAGGAACTTGCCTCCCAAGAACGACATCACGCTCCTTTTTTTCTTCTTCTCTTTTTTCTTCTGTTCTTCCATGTCTTACATCCTTTCTGCAATTCTGAGTTTGGCGCTGCGAGCCCTGCTGTTGCTCTCCATCTCTTCGTCGGAGGCGACGAGGGGCTTGCGTGTGATGGTGCGATAGGGGGTGAGCAGGTTGCCGAAGAAGTCCTTCTCTTCCTTGCCTTCGGCGTTGCCTGTCTTCATGAAGTTTTTCACGATGCGGTCTTCCAATGAGTGGTACGACATCACGACCAGGCGGCCTCCTGCCTTCAGCACGTCGGGACATTGGGAGAGGAAAGCGGTGAGGGCTTCCAGCTCTTGGTTGACCTCGATGCGCAGGGCCTGGAAGATTTGTGCCAGCACCTTGTTCTCCTTGCCACGCGGCAGGCGGCCTTGCACGGCGGCTTTCAGCTGTGCCGTGGTCTCGATGGGTTCGGCGTCGCGGGCCATGATGATGTCGGAGGCGATAAGGTTGGGCTGTTGTACCTCTCCGTAGAGACGCAGGATGCGGGTGAGGTCGGCATGGTCGTAGGTGTTCACCACGGTGGCGGCGTCATTGGGCGTCAGCTGGCTCATGCGCATGTCCAAGGGTCCGTCGAAACGGGTCGAGAAACCCTTCTCGGGGGTGTCGAACTGGTGCGACGAGACACCCAAGTCGGCGATGATGCCGTCGATCTTGCCGCCGTGATAGAGCTGGATGAAGTTCTTGAAGTACATGAAGTTCTGCGGGATGAAGGTGAATCGCTCGTCGTCGAATGCGTTGGCGGCGGCATCTTCATCCTGGTCGAAGGCATAGAGGTGTCCGGTGGTGAGTTGGTCAAGGATGGCACGGGCATGCCCGCCGCCACCAAAGGTGACGTCGGCATATACGCCTTCGGGGTTAATGTTCAAGCCCCCGATACATTCTTGCAACATGACCGGTTTGTGATACATCGCTCGTGCTCCTTAGTTTATTTTATGTTTTCGCTCAACAGATTGAAGAACTCCTCGTCGCTGAGGTCTTCGTTGATTGACTGCTCGTAGAGGTCCTTGTCCCAGATTTCCATCTTCGTTGTCACCGAGGTGATGACGATGTCTTTGCTCAGCGATGCCTTTTCTATCAGGTCCTTGGTGATGAGCAGACGTCCACTGGCGTCAAGCTTCACGAAACGCGAACCGGCGTCATAGCGGCGCATCGCAGCTTCCTGTTTCTTGTTGAATTGGCTGAACTTGGCGCGCAGTTGGTCCTGCACCTCAATCCAGTCCTGCTTCGTGTAGAGCTCCAGGCAGTGGGCGTGCAGACCCGGGCGGAGCACGAAGCCTTCCTCCACCTGGTCGCCTAATTGCTCCTTGAACTCGCTAGGCACCAAAACACGGCCTTTCGCGTCCAATTTGCAGTTGTAATGTCCCACTAAATAGCTCATTTTTTCTTCTTCGGTTTATCAGCGGCAAAAATAAACACTTTTTCCCATTTTTCGACACTTTTTAACACCAATTTTATGATTAGTTTTCAACATGGGTTGTTCATAACTATGTTGAAAAGTTGTTAAGTATATGAGCAAAATTGGTTTACGTATAAGACGCGAGACTGCGAGACGCGAGACGTGAGACACGAGACTGCGAGACGCGAGACACGAGACTGCGAGACGTTGGACTTGTCCGTGTCCTGAAGTCCCGCGTCCCGTGTCAATTGATTATGCACATTAATTTTGAATAGTACTCAATAAACTTGATGAGTTGAAATTTCGATTGTTCATTTCCTGTCGTGATATGCCTGGCAGATGGCATTTGGGGATGTCGAATCCATGGTTTTTTTGGGGCAGAGATCTCAGTCGCAACAGCCATCTCTCGTAGGGAATCTCGCTTTTTTTGGGCCTAAAACGAAATCCTTTTTCCTTTTTTACTATTTTTGCCGATTGTAGAGAATTGTTCAAACATGGAAAATGGACAAAACAATCTTATCGACCTGAGGAAAATCTTCACGGCCAAGGTGCCTAAGCTGATGAAATACATGCCCAACTGGCTCTTTCGCAAGATTCAGCGGCTGTTGCATGAGGACGACATCAACGAGATCCTGACGAAGTATGCCGACAAGGAAGGCCTCGACTTCATCAATGCGGTGGTGGACGATTTCAACCTCAAGGTGGTCGTTGAAGGCGAGGAAAACCTGATGGCGGGCGACCGCATCTTGGTGGCTTCCAACCATCCTTTGGGTGGCCTCGACGGCATCGCCCTCATCGGTGCGGTGGGCAACCGCAGGGGGGAGACTTTGACGCCTGTCAACGATTTCCTGATGTTTGTGAAGAACCTGCAGCCGATTTTCATCCCTGTCAGTAAGGTGGGCAGCGCTACGGCCAACCGCGAGGAGAGCCTCAAGCTCTTCAACGAGACTTTCGCCGGCGACGCCACCATCTGCTATTTCCCCTTCGGCCTCTGCTCACGCAAGACCAAAGGCGGCAAGATCATGGACCTCGATTGGAAGAAGACCTTCGTCACCAAGTCGAGGGCCTATCAGCGCGACATCGTCCCCGTCCACATCGAAGGACGCAACTCCAACTTCTTCTACAACCTTGCAAGATGGCGCAAACGCTTGGGTATCAAGGTGAACATTGAGATGGCTTTCCTCGTCGACGAGTTTTTCAAGCAACGCAACAAGACGCTCACCATCAGTTTCGGCAAGCCCATCCCTTACCAGACTTTCGACCGCCGCTTCAACGACGCCCAATGGGCCGAGAAGCTGCGCACGTTCTCTTACCAGTTAGGTAGTGATTGCAATTTATTGTTTGACCCTTCAATGGAATACAAGATATGAACATCCAGAATATCATCGACCCCGTGCCAGTTGAAGCCATCATGGACGAACTGACCCGTGAGAAGTTTTTCCGCAAGACCAATAACGGTGGCAATGAAATCTATATCCTCTCGGCCCACGACTCGCCCCATGTGATGCGTGAGATCGGCCGCCTTCGCGAAATCAGCTTCCGCGAAGCAGGCGGCGGTACCGGCCTCGATTGCGACATCGACAATTTCGACACGCGCGAGGAGAACTATTTCCTGCAGTTGATTGTGTGGAATCCCGTCGACCGTGTCATCGTGGGCGGCTATCGCTTCCTTTTGTGCGACAAGTTGCCCTTGGACGAACGCGGCCAGGTGGATACGCCCACGAGCGAGCTTTTCCACTATTCGGAGCGTTTTGTGAAGGAGTATCTGCCCGACACTATCGAATTGGGCCGTTCCTTCGTGCAGCCTGCCTACCAACCCACCAAGAGCCTTTCGAAGGGCCTTTATTCGCTCGACAACCTGTGGGATGGCTTGGGCTCGCTGATCGACGTGTATCCTGATGCGAAGTATTATTTTGGTAAGGTGACTATGTATCCCCAGCTCGACCGCACTGCGCGCGACATGATCCTCTATTTCATGAAGAAGCATTTCCCCGATCATGAGCATCTGGTCGCCCCAAGGCCCGAGTTGAACCTGCCTATCTTGACTGACGAGGCCCGGCTGGCAGCCTTGTTTGTTGGCGAGAACTACCGTGATGACTACAAGATCTTGGTGCGTAGCGTGCGCGAATGTGGCGCCGCCGTGCCGCCTTTGGTCAATGCCTATATGAACCTGTCGTCGACCTTGCGGTCGTTTGGCACAGCGCTCAATCCGGGGTTCGGTGAGGTGGAGGAGACGGGCATCTTGGTGACCATCGGTGACATATACGAGGAGAAGGCCAAGCGCCACATTGAATACGACAAGAATCAAACCCCGTCACATCTCAGCTAAAACTACAGACCGCCATGAATATCACGAAAGCCGAATTCCTGATGAGCAACACGCGCTTCGACTTTTTGCCGAACGACAATATTCCTGAGTATGCCTTCATTGGGCGTTCCAATGTGGGCAAGTCATCGCTCATCAACATGTTGGTGCAACGCAAGGGCTTGGCCAAGACCTCATCGGTGCCAGGCAAGACGGTGGCCATCAACCATTTCATCGTCAACGACGCTTGGTATCTCGTCGACCTGCCGGGTTACGGCTACGCGCAGCACTCGAAGAAGACTCGTGAGCAGTGGCGTGTCATGATTAACAACTACATCACGCGGCGCCGCAATTTGGTGTCGACCTTCGTCCTTGTCGACTCGCGCCTTGAGCCTCAAAACAACGATTTGGGCTTTGTGGAGTGGCTGGGGGAGAACCAGATGCCGTTTTGCATCGTCTTCACCAAGTCCGACAAGGTCTCGAATGCAGAACTGAACCGTAATGTGGAGGCGTTCAAGGCAAAGCTGTTGGAGGAATGGGAGGAGTTGCCGCCTATCTTCATCACGTCGTCGGAGAAGAAGACGGGTAGGGATGAGATATTGGACTATATTGAACAGCAGAATGCTGAGGTGGCGGATTTGATGAATAGGAGCTATAAGCTGTAAGCCGTAAGCTATAAGCTTGGTTGTTGCCGGGTTGAGGGTTGGATAGCGAGGTTGAAGGTGGAGATGGATGAGGAATGCTGAATGAGGAATGAGGAATGCTGAATGAGGAATGAGGAATGAGGAATGAGGAATGAGGAATGAGGAATGAGGAATGAAAGAGAAGGTGGTAAATGCTGATATAGCTGTTGGTTTTGGCAGTCCCGACTTAAGGACGTCATTGCGGTTCTGTTCCTACTTTAGGAGATTGCGGATCAAGTCCGCAATGACGCCTTGGAGTGAGGTGCCGTTAGGATTAAAAGCAGAAGCAAGCAGTCAATTGAGATGTATCTTTAATTCAATAAATCATAAATCCTAAAAACTTAAACATTATGTGGGGTATTATCGTATCTATCATTATCGGTGCGCTGGCGGGTTTCATCGCCGGTCGTATCATGAACAAGGGGATGGGCCTGTTGGTCTGCATCCTCGTGGGTATCGTTGGCGGTGCCTTGGGTAGCTGGCTCTTTGGCTTGATTGGTGCCTCTCCGAATCCGAGCTTCTGGGGCCGCCTTTTGGTTGGCACTGTCGGAGCAGTGGTGCTCCTCTTCATCCTTTCCCTCTTCAGAAGGAAATGATCGACTTACATGCATGAAAAAAGAGGACGACGATCGTCGTCCTCTTTTTTTCGTACCTGATGGAAATCAGTCTTCTTTCTTGCGTTTTCCGACGAGGTAGGCGCCGGCGAGACCTGCGAGCAGGAGGATGCCTTCGCCGACGGGGACGTACTGGTCGTAGGTGACGTTCTGTTCGGGGACCATGACGCCTAAACCTTCGATCGTCGAGGCGCCGTTGCCACGGTTGTTGAGGTCTTCGTCATCCAGGAAGATCTGCGCCATGGCAGGGACAGCCATCATGGTGGCGATTGCGATTGCGATTATCTTCTTTTTCATCGTATGTTGTGTTGTTTATTGTTGACTGTTTAACTGTTTAATTGTTGACCCTGGCTTCTGGCCGCTGGCCCTTGGCAGGTTTCCCGTTCCTTTAGGAGATTGCGGGTCTGCGCCCGCAATGACGCCGTTGGGGGAGGTCTGCCAGAGGCCAGTAGCCAATGGCCAGTAGCCGGATTATCTCACCACAATCTTTTGTACCATGGTGTCCTTGCCGTCGCTGACGCGCATCATGTAGACGCCGGGGGCGACGTTGTTGAGGCTGACGCGGTTCTGTTCGTTGGCGATGCGCTTGCTGAACAGGACGCGGCCGGTCACGTCGATGATGTCGAGTTGGCCCTTGCCGTTGACGACCCACTCAGAGCCGTCGAAGAAGGCGAAGGAGCCGTCGCCCTCGTTGAGCTCGTCGACGCCGGTGCAGGCGTAGGTGAGGTAGAAGCGCGAGGCGTAGTCGCTCGTCGAGGCGTCGAAGGTGTAGTGGTCGGTGTGGAGCATGTCGGTGATGGTGCCGGTCATGTTGTCGACGAGGAGGAGACTGGTGAAGTCGCCGTTGAAGGTGCTCCAAGTCAGCGTGAAGGTGCCGTCCTCATCGGTGTAGAAGCGCACAGGCACTTTCTCAGTGTTTTCAGGCGTGAAGAGCAGGCCGTAGTTTTCGCCGTCGAGATGTGCGGCGATCTGGAAGTTGGCGTTGGTCATGAAGCCGACCTTGGTGGCGCCTCCCAGTTCGGGACGGTTGAACTCGACGACGGCGAGGTCGCGGTTGCCAGCGGCATTCTGAGCGAAGAGGTTCACCAAGGGGTAGTTGACCCTTTCGGCACGGAAGTACGAGTTGGGATCTTCTGTGGTCGTAGCCATGGAGGGATCGAAGGTAATATCCACAGTCGTTTCATTATCTTCAGTTTCAGCATACATGAAGAAGGCTTGATGCGGGTGGATGTTCTGGGCTGGGACGGCCGGGTTTGTCGAAGCCGTTGCGGTATAAGGAGTGTACACACCAAGATCGGCGTCGTAGATGTAGTATGTGCCGGTGCCAACCTTATTCAGGTCGAGGTAGGCCTGGTAGGGGTTACCCACGAGGTTCCAGCCCTTGTTGTACTGCAAGCTTTGAGGCTCCTGGTTGGTGAGGGTGATGGTCACGTCGCCGTTGTTCAACACACCCGTGCTGTTCATGTAGCTGTCCTGGCTGATGGCCATCATGTAGCCCTTGCCGGGAACGAAGGTGGCATTTGTTGCCGTATTGTCATCCTCTACATAGGGGATGATCGCACCGCCGTCGGTATGCCAGTGGTTGCCCGGACCGCGCTTCAGGTTGATCCAGTGATAATGAGGCTCGTAGTAGGTGTAGAAGTCCCACATCACGGAACCTTCGGGAGCCGGCGTCGTCAAGCCGAGGCCATTCGGGAAATAACCGTTGACCATGCCAGAGATGTTGGGGGCGCTGCTGTTGTTGAACGTGCCATTGGTGTAGGTAGCGCCAGTGGAGGCGTCGGCCAGCGGGGTCGACATGAAGTGCCAGTCGTACTTGAGTTTGTTGCCGTAATAGTCGTAAGCGTTCTGGCCGTGGTCGGAGTTGTCGAAGGTGACACCCACGGTGGCGGTGAAGTCTGCGGGATTAGCGGCCTGCAGCAACACGGCATCCTCATTGATGGTCACCTTGACATTCTCGGCAGGCACGTTGGCCACCTCGGTGGCGTTGCCATAGAGGAAGATGTTGGCGTAGTTGGTATTGGCCAACAGACCATCGATGCCGTTGTTGAAGCTCTGGCCTTCAGTGAGGTCGTAGGCGGCATATTGCAGGAACTTGCCGTCGGTGGCGGTGGTGGCCATGCTGTTGTCTTTCGGGAAGGCCAGCACCGGCAGGTCGCCATTGACCTTGTTGTTGATCGGGCGGAACCATGGCGTGTAGCCGCTGTGATCAGCCACCCATTGGTTGAGGACGCTCAGTAAGCCGTCCCAAACCACGGTGTGATTGTTAAGGTACTCAGGCGTGGTCTTCACGTAATCGTTACCAGAAGCCGTCACCTTATTATCGCGATACATGTAGTTGATATGCTTGATGTCGCTTTGGACAGCAGCATAGGTGCCGCTCTTGGTGACGGTGCCGGGGCTTTGGGCGTCGCCCACCTGCGTGCCAGCCTTGTCGGCATAGCAGTAGTTGATGTTACCCTTGATAGTGACGGCACTTTCACCTTCGCCCACGGTGACTTGGTTCTGGTAGGCAAAGGCAGGCAGATTCTGCGTTCCAAGCACCACGTAGCAGTTCTCGACGGTGCCGGCGTTCACGCCCACGAGGCCGCCCATCTTGGTGGAGCCGCTCATGGTGGTGTTAGCGTAGCTGTTGTAAAGGTTGTTGCGGTTGATACCCACCAGGCCACCCATGATGGTGTTGGTGCCACCTGTCATCGTGTTGACGGCGAAGCTGGAGTGGATGGTGCCGCCGTCGTTCACGCCGACGAGGCCACCCATGTTTTCGGTGTTGGCACCACCGGTAAGCGTGCCGGCAGCTTCCACGTTGCTCAACGTGCCGCCGTTCATCGTGCCGACCAAGCTGGCCATGTTGCCTGCATTGGCGTTGAAGTTGACGTCGGCAATCACGTTCTTGATTTGGGCAGTGCCGGAAATGTTGCCGAACATACCCATGTTGGTTTGGACCAAGGAGCTGCGCAAGCCCGTGATGACGTGGCCGTTGCCCTCGAAGGTGCCTTCGAAGGTGTGGGTGTTCGTTCCAATCGGCACCCAGATGCTTGCGCTCATGTCGATGTCGCCCGTGATGTTGGCAACAGCATTCGGGTGTGCATCGGCACCGTTCAAGCCGTTGACGTGGCTGATGAACCAGGCCAACTCCTCAGGTGTGTCAATATCAGAAGGATTGAAGTCGTTGGCATTGTAACCCGCAGCCGTTGCGCTTTCGTATTTCGGGTTCCAGTCTTGCAGCGTCACCCAAGTACCCACCCAGTAGAGGTAGTGGTTGTCGGTGTATTTCACCAATTGGTACTTGCCGCCGTCATGGTAGATGATGGCGTTGGGGTTCGAGTTGTAAGGTGTCTCAAGCCAAGCGACGTTATCCTCGGCATACACCACCTTGGTGTAAGTATCAGTGGTGCTCATGGCCTTGGTGACGCCAATCTCAGCCTCAGCGCCCAATGCGCCAAACTCGTCGTTGGAAGCAGGGGTACCGAGGGTGATCACCATGTCGTCGCCGTTCAGATAGACGTTGTTTTGGACAGTGCCCTTCTTGTTGTCAACGATCTTGATGGTGTCGGAGACGATCATCGTGCCGCTCATGTAGACGCCGGCGCCTTCGGCGGCGACGTTGTCCTTGATTTGGGCATTCTTGTTCATCATCAAGGTACCGCCCTCATTGACCATCACAGCACCAGCGTTGTTCGAGTTGTAGTTCTTGTTCAGCAGGGTGCCAGTGGTGAGTTCCACCGTACCGCCATTGTTGATGGTGACCAACGGAGCGGTGGCTTGTACCGAGGTCTCGGGGGTCTCGCCCTTGGCGGGGTTGTAGTAGCCGTCCATGGTGATACCGGTGACCGTCACCTTGTTGTTGGCCACCAGCAGCTCGCCCAGGTAGGCATCGTTGTTGGCATTGCCCACAATGGGATCCGCACCGATCTTCAGCGTATGGCCACCGTTGTAACGATAGAGGGTCACATTACTGAACTGCAGGCCATTCCAAGTGAGGGCGTTGTTGGCCGTCACCTTGTTGACCACATACACCTTGTCGCCGGCGATGAAGCCGCAACGGTTGAAGATGGTGCTCAGTTGCTTGACGGCATCGTTCGGGTAGGTGCCCGAGTTGGAGTTGCTGCCATTGACGCCGTCCAGATAGAACTCAGTGCCTTTACCGCGGCGAATCACATACACCTTTGCCTTAAGAGGCTGGTCGTTGACTTGCGTATAGACAGGATTGCCTTGCGCGTCGACTCCCGTCTGCTTCTTGTAGTTGTTGAAGGTGATGTTGTAAGTCAAGATGCCGAGGGTGTCGGTTTGACCGAACTCGTTCATGGCGTTATAGTGCAAGGTGAAGTCGATGGCGAACTCCGAACGTCCGCCCGCCGTACCAATCACTTGTGCCGTGGCCCCCGATTGGGTCATCGGATAGGTGTCGTGCGTTCCCGTATTCGAATCCCAGCCTAGGGTGTTGTCGTAGTTCAGGCTTGCGGCATAGTCGACGGCGAAATCGGTAGCGGTATAGTCGCCACCACGCGCAATCAATGCTCCGCTGTTCTTCGGCTCGAAGTTGACGCTGTTCAGCGTGAACGTTGCCGTTTCACCAGAATGATAGACGTTGAAGAGCGGCAACACCACCTTGGCATTGTAGGTTGCGGCGGTACCACCTTGGCCACTGCCGTTCATGACGGCATAGAGCTGCGTGGTGAACACCTGCTCGATGCTGGCAGAGGTATTCACTGCCAACGAGATGGTGACACGGTCGGTGGTCTTTCTGCCAGTGCTATCGCACTGCACGAGCACGATGGTCATCGGGTCCCAAGTCATGTTGGCGCTCAACGTATTGTAATAGGTGAGGCGGAAAGTAACCTGAGGCTGCTTGGTGTCGTCATCATCGGTGTATCGGGTGCTGTCAGCGGCCAAGTTGTTGTCAGCATCTTGGCAGATGATGTAGTTGGAGCCTTTCAAGCCGTTGCCGGGCATGGCCACGAGGCCGAAGTTGACGTCGGGCTGGGCCTTGATGTCGGCCAAGGCTTTCTTGAACGCGGTGGCGGTGCTGTTTTCATTCACGCCCGTCACTTGCGTGCTGTTGTCCTCGTCATAATACATCCAGTTGCCATCGGCACAAGGTTTGGCATAGTTGGCTGCGTTGAAGGTCAACACGTCGGCGCCATAGTCGATGCTGGTGTTGGTGCCGTCGCCAATGGTCTCAAAACGGTAATAGTTTTTCTTGTTGCGGAAGGCGGGCAATGTGATGGTCACATCCACCGTGCTGAAGGTCTCGGTGCCGTTGGCGGCAGCGTCGAACACGCCTTCGCGGTAGTGCTCCTTGCCACCCACGCGCCAGATGCGGAAGTAACCCTCGCCGTTACGCACGGTATGGTTCTCGTAAGGCATCTGCACGCTATCGTTGGTGGGGTTGGTGCCGTCCAAGGCGAAGGTGTTCTTATCGCTGTCGTAGCTCACCCAGCCGCCATCGTTGCGGTTGTCATAGTTTTCGTCATTCATTTGGAACGAAGCGTTCGTCTCCCAGCGCGGACGTGCGTAGGCGCAGGTGGCGTCGTTGTCGGAGACTTCGCTGGCCATCATATAGGCGTAGCCGATGAGCGGACCATATTGGCTGCCGTATTTCACCTCCACGTAGATACCGTGGTTCACGCGCACCTTGTTGGGCGTTTGGCTCAAGGTGGAAGGCGTGATTTCGGTGAGGTCTTCGGCATCGGACAGGCCATTGGCGAGGATGGTATAAAGGTCATTGTTGCTCTTCATGCTCTTGAAGTTGGCGATTTGGGTGACAGGGGCGTTGAGGAAGATGCCGCTGCCGTTGAGGAGGCGCACGCCGTATGCAGCGGTATCCGTCACGTTGCCTGCCGAGATCTCATAGATACCGAATTTCTCGGTGGTGATCAGTGAGTTGATGCGGCCTTGGCCGGTGAAGTTGACGTTGGCGTTGTCGAAGATCAAGGTCTTGGCGAACTGGATGGAGAACAGCGTACGGGTGGCCTGTTCGGGCTCGGTGCCGTCGGCATGGCCGTAGTTACGGATCACGATGGTGCGGTCTTTCTTACCGGCGTGGCACGAGGTGCCGCAGCCGAGCACGGAGCCGCCGATGTTCATGTATTGGGCGTTGGAGGCCTGTTGCGTTTCGGTCTCGTAGCCTTCGCCATCCACATAGATGTTGGAGTTGCCCGACACGGTGGAGTTGCCGAACTCGCCGTTGAAGGTGCCCCAGTCGCCGCCGGCCCAAACGGTGCCGCCGATGTTGAGTTGGGTCACGCTGTAGGTGATGCCCGTGGTAGGATCTTTGTAAGGTGCTTTCTCGATGGCGTCCTTGCCGATGAAGGCGTAGACCGAGCCGAAGGTGCTGCCGTAGTAACCGGCGGCATACACGTTCTGGTCGATGACGCCACCGCTGATGTTGGTGACGCAGATCTTCTCGTCGCCAGTGTAGCTGTTGAATTGGGCGTCGGTTCTGGCGAGGCTGTTGCCGTCGTTGGCGTTACGTGAGCCGCCGTAGACGTTGGCATAGACGTGGCCGCCCGTCATGTTGACGGTGCGCATGCCGTTCACGTAGATACGGCCGTGGGCGCCGAGGGCGCCGCCGAACACGTTGCCACGGATGGTGCCGCCTGAGACGTTGACGATGGTGGGGCCTTGGGTGGTGCCGTTCTCGCCGCCGCCGTAGACGTTCTCGCTGATGTTGCCACCGCTGACATTGACGGTGGATTTACCCGTCGACGAAGTGGCCGAGCTGTTGAAGGCCACCGAGCCGTTCTCGCCGCCGCCATACACGTTGGCGATGGTGCCGCCGCTGACGGTCACCGTCGTGGTGCCCGTGATGTTGGCGTTACCAGCAGAGGCAGGCCAATTGTTGCCCGTATATTCCTTACCGAGACCGGCACCATACACATTGTGCATCGTGCCGCCGCTGACCACCACATTGGTGTTGCCCGTAACGGTACCTTGCTCGCCGCCGCCGTACACATTATTATTAATGGTGCCACCGCTGACGTTGACCACAGTACCAACAGCCATGCTGGTGGAAGAACCTAAACCGCCGCCGAAGACGTTATTGACCGTACCACCCGAGACGTTGATGGTGGCGAGGCCAGCCACAGTGCCTGATTCATTGGCACCGCCATAGAGCGAACCGCTCACGGTACCGTTCTTCATGGTGACCGTGGTTTTGCCTTCGCTCCGGGCCTTGTTGGCACCGCCAAACACGCTACCCGAAACGGCGAGCGTGTTCTTGCCGCCGCCTAACACCCAAACTTCGGTATCGTCGGTGCAGTAACCGTTGTTACCACCACCAAAGACGTTGCCTGCAATCTGGGCTTCGTCGGCTACGACAACAAAGGATTTATTTACAGTATAATAGTTGTTTTGGGTGGGATCTTCACCAAATCCTGCACCAAAAATGCCATTTGTATCGGTTTGGCTGGCCTTTCCTCCAAAATACACATAAGCGTCACCCGTAGTTTGTCCAGAATAATCACTAGAGCCGCTGCCACTATTCATATGCGTTCCATAGCAAGCTCCAGAGACCCAAGCATCAAAAGTGCCGCCAGTGATAATGGTTTTACGAGTACCATATGCAGAAGAGTGTTGACCAGAACCATAAAGATACTGATGTATGTTACCTCCTCTGATTCTCATTTTTAAGACTTCGGTAGAAGCGGTAATAGAACCGCCTTCAATACCGCCAGCAATACCGCCTAAGAAGTTGCCTCCGAATACCTCAAGCGTTCTTTTGGCTTGGGAGGCGGTTCTAGCGTTCTCAAAACCCATATAGAGTTCAGTGTTGCCAGTGTTGCTGCCCAAAGTACCACTATATGCAGTTACATTAATCTTTGAACTGGAAGAGGAACAATAGGTTCTCATAGCAACTTCAATTGCTCCAGTTATAGTTAACTTTGAGTTATCACCATTATTAGCGCGGTCGTAGTCACTTCCAAGAATCATGTTCCATGTACTAGAAGAAGACACACCAGTGCTATTACTGTTATTGAACAGATAGACACTGTTGTAACGTCCGCTCTCAATACGCAAATTGAAAGCATTGACACTACCGCTGGCACCATTATAGCCATAAACCGTTGCAGCCACATTGCTATTTCCATTAGACACACCACGACCGATATGCAGGCTATGGTTGTTGCCATCCAAATCACCACTCATGCTCAGCGTCATGTTCTCCAATTTCACATCGCTGGAGCAACTGTAGTTGGTGCCAGACACACTTCTCAATGTACCTGAACCATCAGGATTCAAGGTACTGATCGTAACAGGATAGGTATACGTGTCAAGAGAAGTTCCCACCTTGAAGTTACGCTCGTAGGCGTTCTGGTAGTTGCCGCTGTTGGTGGCGCGTTCGCTGCTGCTTGTGCTGTTCACCCAAGCCTTGGCCCACAAGGCTTCAAACTCCACTTCGTTGCCTTTGGCATTGGCGGTAACGAAATTAATCTCTTGGCCGGGATAGATGATGCCATCTACACCCACATTGGCACCGTCGGCTTGGATGGCCAAACCATTGCTCAAGCTCTTCACACGCCAAGCGTAGAAGCCACGGTAATCGCCGCCAGTAACTTCGCCTCCTGTTGTTGTCTCTTCGAAAAGATAGACATTACTTTGAGTTGTACTGATGCTAAAGCCATTATTATAGCGAATATAACGATAAGTAGGATTCCACCAATTACCTGTAGTGTAATACATTCGATTGTTTTCCCATGTCCAATTTTGAGAAGTAGTTCTAATAGCAAGGCTGTTATTATTTTGGCTTACATAATAGTTGCCATTTTGGAAAGTATAACCAGAGCCTGCTGTCCATACAGAGGTGGCATCTACGGAAGAAGTTTCAATATAGTTGGCAGTACCGCCAGAAACAATTGTTACTTGATCGGCAGCAACACTAGTCCCATTGCGTCCGAGTGCATAGGCAGTACCCGCATTACTTTGGCTCACGATGAGGTACTTTTTACCTTCAGTGATAGCGGTAACGCGGACATACCTTGTAACGGTAGGAGAAACCGTACCTGCAGATGCAGCTGGTCTCACCTGGAACGGGTTGGGGATCATCGTGTAGGGATAGTTGCCCGTGCCGTCGGCATTGGCGGCTTCGAGGGTCTTCAGGTAGATGAACTGGTTTTCGGTTTCACCCACGTTCACGGCCACTTGGCTGCTTTCAACGTCTTCAGTAAAGTCGTCATTGGCAGGCATGTTGGCCGTGCTGGTGCCGGTCATGGTTTTTTTGCCATAGCCCGTGTAGGTAATCTTCACATCGGCAGGCTTAAAGCTGTGGATGGGCTGCGTGGTGTCGCTGTAGTAGCTCCAGGTATGGTCTTCGCTGTCGTCTAAGAGGACGACGGAGCCGTCGGTGCCGCTGCCGCCTTCGGGGACATAGATCTTGGAGGCCACCTGCGAGGGCTCGTAGCCTTCCACGATCACGTTGTCCTCGCTCATGTAGATGGCCTTGGCCTTCACGGTCGTACCCATCGTCACGTCAAAGGGACCGCTATAGAGGGTGCCGTTGGTCACGTTCACCACGTGGGTGCTTTCGTTAATGCTGAACACGGGGTCGCTGCCATCTTTGGTATAGTAGATGGCGGCGCCATCCATCGAACAGGTGATGGTGGCATTACCCGAGGGGAAGACGATGTCAGGGGTGGGCACGGTCACGTTGCCAAACACGAGTTTCACCGTGTCAGACACCAAACTCTCGCAGTTGGCTTTCTCGGCTATGGTGGCCACGATGAAGGTGGTGTTGGGCGTGTGCCACTCAAAGGCATCCCAAGGAGCCGTGATCTTGGCTGCATAGTTGTTGACAGTGGGGAGGGTGCCGTCGGTGGTATAAATGACGTTATAGGTCTCGTCCAAGCCGGGGTTGTTGGCGGGCTTCATGGTAATCATGTTCCCGTTAAGGCTCACCGTAGGCTCACCCGGGGTGGGGCGTTGGTCTTCGTGCTTGAGGGTGAGGGTGGTCATCGCGCTTTGCGAGCCGGCGCCATAATAAACGATGGCTTTCACCGTCACCGAGGCATCGGCAGCATCCAAGTCGATGTCGAAGGCGCCTTGGTATTCTACCGTGCCTTGCAGCGGGTCGACCACCACGGGGTTGTTGCCATTGGTGGTGTAATACACCGTACCACCGAGGTTGGGGTTGAAGATCTCCACCACGTCGCCGCATTCGCTCTTGCTGACGATGGGTGGGTTGATCACCGTGTTGGTCGAGGCGACAGACTCCACCCTGGCGTGCCATCCTTCACCGTTATACTGTCCGTTCGACACGAACTTGACGGTGATGGGGCCGTTGGCGGTGATGGTAAACTCTTTCTTGATGTTGCCCGTGAGGGTGACGAGGAGTTTGGTCTCGTCGGCGGTTTCACCGTCATAGATATAGAGGTAGTCGTCGTTCAAACGGGCGCTCCAGTCGTCGCCGAGGTTCCTCAGGATGTAATCCGGCCAGCCCGAGTCGCTCCAGCCTTGGAAGGTCTTGAAGGTCATCTGGATTTTGTTGCTGCCGTCCTTGAAGGTCAGCGTCGAGTTCTCGTTGGGCTTGTACTGCTTTTCCCAGAAGTACGAACCATCGGGCGACTCAGGGCCGCCCGAGTCGTAGAAGTCCAAATAGCCCGTCGAGGGGACGTTTTGTGTACCACTGTGCATGTACACGTTGGTCTGTGCCGTCGCTGCACCAGCGAAGAGCACCATCATCAGCAACAACAAGCATGTTTTCAACTTGTTGAGCTTTCTTTTCTTGTTGTAATACTTTTGCATTTTACTTCGAAGATTTTTATTGTTAATACTTGCTTTGTTTCTTTTCTTCTTTTCTCGTTACACCTTAATTAATAATGGACGCGGGACGCGAGTTCCGTTTCCACGGAATGATGGCGGGACGCGGGACATAGTCCGTTTGTGGGCACTTTACAAACAATTCCCGTCACACGGCGCGAGGCGGAAAGCCTGCGGCTCATCAAGGTGGGGGTTCGTAAAGTGTCCAGCAAGTTACCTAGTAAGGTGCTGGTTTTGTTCATTTTAGGATCCTTAATTTGTGTTGTTTACTATAGTAATTATGTACGTTAAAGAACTGGGGGTACCGTCCCAATTCATAGGGTTGAATTCGGCGGCAAAAATAATAAAAATTATTTTTACAGGACACTGTTGGTTGAAATAATGGAAAAAATAATTGTATATATTTAAAAATCAGTTTATTGCAAGGATTTTGATTTTGGTTTGGTGGGATACAGGGAGTGGAGGTAAAGGATGAAAGGGGAGGGTCTCGCGGCTGAGCTTGCGCAGGATGCCGTTGCCTGCTGGGGGATCCAAAAACGCCAGAACCTTGACCAAAACTCGAAAAAAAACGGAGTTTTGGTCAAGGTTCTTTGGTTTTTTTGTATTTTTGTCGCCTAGAAAAACGCTAACGACATGAAAAAACTGATTGGTCGCGACAAAGAACTTGCTCTGCTGGAGCGCTACATCGGCTCTGACAGGCCTGAGTTCATCGCCGTGTATGGCCGACGAAGGGTCGGGAAAACCTACCTCATCAACCATGCCTTCACTAATCGCTTCGCTTTCGCCATGACAGGCGTGCTCGATGGCACCAAGAGCGACCAGATGATGGCTTTTGCCGATGCCATGGAAATGTTCGGGAATGAGTTGCCCAAAACTCCCGACAATTGGATGAAGGCGTTCGGCATACTGCGTAAGTTCCTCCAGCCCAAGGTGGAAAGCGGCGAGCCTTGCATCGTCTTTCTCGACGAGATTCCTTGCCTCGACACGCACAACTCTGGCTTTGCCAAGGCATTGGGATACTTTTGGAACAGCTGGGCCTCGCTCCACGACAACGTCAAGCTCGTGGTGTGCGGCTCGGCCACGGCATGGATGATCAAAAACATCATCGACAGCAAGGGCGGACTGCACAACCGCATCACGCATGAAATGCGCATCAAGCCCTTCACTTTGCTCGAATCCGAACAATACCTCGTCTCGGAGGGCTTCGTGTGGAACCGTTTGTCCATCTTGCAGGCCTATATGGCTTTCGGTGGAGTCGCCTATTATCTCAGCCTCCTCCAGCCCGAAGAGAGCCTTTCGCAAAACATCGACAGGCTGTTGTTCTCGCCCGACGGGGAACTGCGCCGCGAGTACAGCCGACTTTACAAGACGCTGTTTTCGACGCCCGAGCCTTACATGAAAATTGTCGGCCTGCTGGGCGACCATCATGAGGGTCTTACCCGCGGTGAGTTGGCCGACGCCTTGGGGAATGATGCCGGAGGGACCCTCTCCGAGCAATTGGCCAACTTGTGCGAATGCGGAATTCTACGGAAATTCAAGATCAGGGAGAAAGGCACTGTGAAGTCAAACGGAGGCATCTATCAGTTGGTGGATTTCTTCTCCTTGTTCTACCAACGTTTCGTGGAAAACAACGGCGAAAAGAATTGGTGGAGCAAACATAACAATACGCCTGAGGTCAACACATGGTTGGGCCTTGCATACGAAAGGATATGCCTGACCCATGTCGACCAGATCCTTCACGCACTCCACCTCGACACCATTTCCACTCGACAGTATTCATGGCGCAGCAAACACTCGCAACCCGCAGCCCAAATCGACTTGATTATCGAACGCGCCGACGACATGATCAACCTGTGCGAGGTGAAGTATTCAAAAGAAGAATATTGCATCGACCAAGAAGAAGACAAGAAGATCCGTCACCGCCTCTCGTCGTTCCAAAACGAGACTGAGACCCGAAGCGGGATTTTTGTCACGATGATAACGACTTTCGGACTGGCAAAAGGCAAATATGACGACGCTGTAGCGCTACAGCTCGACATGAACGGCTTGTTTATGTAAAGAACCTTGACCAAAACTCGAAAAAAATCGGAGTTTTGGTCAAGGTTCTTTTTGCTTTTCTGGTTTTGCGGGAAATTGCAGGCTGAAGCTTATGTCTTGCGTCTCGAAGTCCCGCGTTTATTATGTAAACTAAATTTTCTCCTATACTTATCTGAAATAAACCCTCGTAATTCCAGTGCCGCCCGTCTCGAGCGAGGCGTCGCAGAAGTGTTCCACCTCGTGTATGTGGCTGAGCTTCTCGCGGATGAGCTTGCGCAGGATGCCGTTGCCCTTGCCATGCAGGATGCTTACTTCTTTGATGCTGAGCAGTTTGGCTTCGTCCAGATACTTGTCGACGATGTCTAAGGCCTCCTCGGCGCGGTGGCCGCGCACGTCGAGGGTGAGGTCGAAGTGTTCGGCTTTCTCGCTGAGGTCGGCGGCGATGCCTTTTTGCCAGTTGCGTTGCGTCTTGCGGGCTTCGGCGCGGCTCACCTTGCGGAGCTTGTCGGGGCTGGTGCGCAGGCGGATGCTGTCGAAGAGGATGGTGGCGTCGGTATCGCTGATGGCGAGGATTTCGCCCACCACCTGCATGTCGTCGATGCAAACGGTGTCGCCCACCTTCAGTGTTGCCTCGGCCTCTTCTTTTTTCTTTTGCTGGGCCACTTCCTTGGCCTTCTGCGCAATCTCTTCTTTGGTCTTTTCAAGGTTTTGTCGGATCTCCTTGGTTTTTTCCTTCTCGGCCTGTGCTTCTTTGATTTCGCGGATGGTACGCTCAATCTGGCTGTTGGCCTTTTGGATCAGCTCTTGCGCCTCGGCTGCCGCGTCGCGCATGAGTTGTTTCTTCTTGCCTTCCAGTTCGGCAAGCAGGCCTTTGTATTTCTCCACCACCTCGGTGAGCAGTTGGTCGGCAATGCGCAGGTCTTGTTCCTTCTTGCGGATGGCTTTCTTGTCGACTTCGAGCTGCTGCAGCTGCTTCTCGAACTTGAGGTGTTGGTCGCCGGTGATGTTGGCGGCGTCGTCGAGGATCTGCCGCGGGAAGCCGATTTTCTTGGCGATTTCGAAGGCGAACGACGAGCCGGGTTTGCCGGTCATCATGATGTACATGGGCTGCATGAAGCGGGTGTCGAACAGCATGGCGCCGTTGACGATGCCCTCGTGGTTATCGGCAAGCAGTTTGAGGTTGGCATAGTGCGTGGTGACCATGCCGAAGGCTTGTTTCTTGTTCAGCTCGAGGAGGATGGCCTCGGCGATGGCGCCGCCCAATTGGGGCTCGGTGCCCGTGCCGAACTCATCGATGAGGAACAAAGTCTTTGCATCGGCATTTTCCAGGAGGGCCTTCATATTAATAAGGTGTGAGCTGTAGGTCGAGAGGTCGTCTAAGATGGACTGCTCGTCGCCGATGTCGATGAAGAGGCTCTCGAAGAGGCCGCATTGCGAGTCGACGCGCATGGGTGGCATCAAGCCGCACTGCAGCATGTATTGCAGCAGGCCCGTGGTCTTCAGGCACACAGACTTGCCGCCCGCGTTTGGGCCGCTGATGACGAGGATGCGCTCCTTCTCGTTGAGTTGCAAATCGAGAGGAACAACCTGCTTGCCTTGGGCTTTCAGCTTCTTTTCCAAAAGAGGATGGCGTGCCTGCTGCCAATTCATATAAGGTGTGTCGAGCAATTCGGGCTTCACGCCACCGATTTCCTGGGCCAACAGCGCCTTGGCGCGGATGAAGTCGAGTTCGCCGAGCAGGTTCCATGCTTTGCGGAGTTCGCTGAGGTAAGGACGCAGCAGCCGCGTGAAAGCCATGAGGATGCGGTGGATCTCGCGGCGTTCGGCGTATTCCAGCTCCTTGATTTCGTTGGAGGTGTCGAAGATCTCGGTGGGTTCGATGTAGACGGTCTGCCCTGTGGCTGACTCATCGTGGATGAAACCACGGATGGCGCGTTTGTCGCCCGCCTTCACGGGGATGACCAATCGGCCGTCGCGCACGGTGAGTTCCGCCTTTGGGTCGACCCAGCCCGCGGTCTTGGCGTCGCCCATGATCTGGCGGATGCGCTTTTCGATGCCGCCTTGCTTGCGGCGTATGCTTTGGCGAATCTCGAGCAGTTCGGTGGAGGCGTTGTCGGGGATCTCGCCCTTGTCGTCGACGAGGCGGTTCACCTCGGTGAAGATGCTGCGTTCGATGAAGATGTCCTCAATCAGTGTCTTGAGGCGCGGTGTGGTGTCGGCACTCTGGGAGTGGCCGTAGCGCAGGATGGACTCCACCACGTTGAGCGAGGGCTTCAGGGCGAAGAGGTCCTCCACGTTGAGGCAGGTGCCGTCGATTTGGATGCGGTGGAAGGCCTCGCGCAGGTCGTGGAAGTCGCGCATGGGGAAAGGCACGCCCGTTTGCAGCAGGCCGATGAATTCTTCGGTCTGTTCCAGGCTCTTGAGGATGGTGGCTTTGTCGGTCGAGAAGGCCATCTTGTCAGCCCGTTCCAGACCCATCTGGCTGATGCAGTGGTCGGAGAGCATCTGGCGGACGCTGTGGAAGCCGATTTTTTGTTCAAAGTTGTTGGGATAGATCACTGTGGTGAAAATTTGGGTGCAAAGGTACGCAAATTTTCATGTATGGATGCTTGTCATGCAACTTAGATTCCTGAGTCAAGGAATTGGAACAATCCCATGAACACAATACCCTTGTCGTTGGTATATGAGGCGATGTCGTCGCCAACGATGACGATTTTCCTAAAGCTGTCATCGACTTTCATCAGGGATCGGAGCTCCTTTTCCCGCTTTTCGTCATCGTCCAACTTGAAGGCTATTCCTAACTGAAATTTACCGTAAAATTACAATAAATTTTGGTTGGATAAGGTAAAAAAAAGCCCGAATGCGCACATTCGGGCTTGATTTATGAATGCATTACGATTACAGGTTAATCTCATACATGTAGCCAGTGTATTGCAGGTAGCCATCAAGGATGGGGAAGAAGAACTCGCTGTCGTGTTCCACGTTCTTCAGCTTGAGGTTCTCCATGATGACGGTCTTGGTGCCATCGTCGTTGGTGGTGACCTTCAGTGTGCCTTCCTTGGCGATATAGCCCGTTTGGGGTGTCATGGTCCAGAAGTCGGAGTCGAGAGCCACGTGGACGCAAGGGAATTTGGGCAGGTAAGGTGTACCGAGGTAGCCAAGGTTATAGTTACCGTCGACGAGTTGGCCGGTCAAGTAGCTGACGATGAAGGAGCGTTTGCGGTCGGCCGACATGAAAAGCATGGATTTCACACCGTCACCGAGGATGCCCAT